>Ga0163149_10000116_pt1 | contig 98114 bp, 117 predicted proteins | sample OliLakLV19MP5G1_FD_148604 | JGI IMG/M metagenome (GOLD analysis project Ga0163149, IMG submission 148604) | Freshwater microbial mat bacterial communities from Lake Vanda, McMurdo Dry Valleys, Antarctica - Oligotrophic Lake LV.19.MP5.G1 | ecosystem: Environmental > Aquatic > Freshwater > Lake...
CAACCAAAGTCAATCAAGCACCATTCCAGGGCAGGTGATACCGCCCTCACAGACATCGACGGCTGTTTCTACCCCGATGTCCCGAACTTCGCAGATGCCCACGGCTGTTCCAATAGCTGTTCCAAACGCTGTGCCGAAGCCAAATCAGATGGCCACCCCTACTACACCTGCCCAGGTTCAGCCTGCCCCCGCCTCAGCCGCCAAGTCCACGGGCTCAGGCCAGGCCGCGCCAGCGCGCGTTACCCAGGCCAACATCGCCACGATAGGCTCTCCGCCCAACGTGCCCGCTCCCCCTCTGCCTGCGCAGAAGTCGGAGATAGCACCCAAGGCGCCGGCCCCCATGGCCACCGCCTCTGGCCCAGCTCCCAAGCCAGCGGCTGCCGTAGGTCAGGCCCCAGCACAAGCCCCTCGCCCTCAGATGGGTGGAGCTGCTCCCGCCGGCGGCAAGACCGGCACCATGCCCAACCTTGGCGTAGGTGCCTCCAAGGCCGTGGCCCCTTCCATGAAGCCTCCGAGCATCCCAGGCACACCCATCAAGGCCATGGCAGGCGGAGGAGCAAAAGGCATGCTGAGTCAGATAGGCCAGGGATTGAAGAAGGCAACGAACACGATCTCCGGTGCCTTCAAGAAGGCAGCTTCTGACAGCACCATCGATGAGCTCTTGAAGCTGGGCGCTGTCACCGAAGACCAGGCGCATGCCGCTCTTCACCGGCTCGAGACCATGGAGGCCACCAAGGCCACCCCTCAGCAGGTCGGCCGCTACGCCACCATCGGTGCTGTTGCAGGCCCAGCCATCTCCATGGCCGTCAACGCCATCAAGGGCAAAGGCCTCGTCGACCCGGTCAAGAACCTGGCCTTCGGCCGTACGCGGGCCCTGCTCAGCGAGTCAGCCAAGGGTGCCCTGGCCGGTGGCGCCATCCCCCTTGCTCGTCAGCACTTCGATCGGCAGGCCGAGCGGAAGGTGCTTCATCAGTTCGTCAACGAGGGCGGCATCAAGGAGGGGGCGCAGCTGTCGAAGAAGCTGCTCAAGGACAAGCCCCCGGGTCTGCCCAAGGTGAAGGAGGCCTTCCATCGCGTTGCTCGTGGGCTCGATGAGAAGTCGCGTGATTCTCTTGTTCAGATCTTCAAGGAAGAACTTGGAGACGCTGAAGAGAAGAAGGCATTCGCTACGTCCATGTACAGCGGGCCTCTTTCTGGGGGCAGCTTCCCCATGGTCAGTGCTCAGCCCGGCTTCAAGATGCCCGACCTTCGCAAGGTCATCCAAGGTGACCCGCAGCAGATCATCGAGAAGATCGGCGGTGTGGCCACGACCCCGGGCGGCGTACTCGCTTCGTCTCTGCGTGTTGGCAAGACCCCCGGCGTGATGCCGGGGGCTGGCTCCATCGCCACGATTGCCAAGCCGCAGGGCTTTGGTAAGCCCATGGCAGGGGCCATCAGAAGCGGATACTTATCCGGGATAAGGGCCTTGAGGAGGCCCTATGCTCGAGTTCAACCAGACGGTAGAGAACTTCTTTGAGGGACCCCGGCAAGCTGTAGAGCCGGGGTCCTTTTTCGTTTCTGGGTACCTGTCCTTCATGCGGTGGTTTCTCCTTGAGCCGAGCTCTGGGATAGGCCCCAAGGACGACGAGATCGAGGAGGAGATTCAAAGCCTCGAACGCCTCGCCTTCACTATCCCGCTGAGGAAGGACAACGACTACGCCTTCGATGGTGTGGTCGTTGCGATTCGTCTCGTGTGCTCTTGGGTGCGGAAGGAGTACGGAAACAATCCCTTCACGGACACCATGATTGGTGTCCTGCCATCAACGGCAAGCAACCTTGCCTCTTCGGTCTACACCTACGAAGCGCTGATGGGCACGAAGGGCACAGTCCACGTCATCTTTGAGGAGATCAAAGGCATCATCTCCGTCAAGACCATCGAAGATGCTGTGGGCGGGATGAACAAGGGCAGTGTGAAGCAGTCGGGTGAGACTGCACGACGAACCATCCAGCTGCTCGATGGGGTGGAGAAGTACATCGAATGGGTGTCTCAGGGCCTTCACTTCAACGCGGGCGCGATGCTTTCCGCCCTCATTACGGAGTACGAACTCAAGGCGGATGCTCCGTACACCTACGCCTCTTCCGCCTTCTTCAAGGGCCTAACATGAAGACGGTAGACCTATATCCGCACGGGTCTACATCGTGCCAGCAGAACGACAAGCTGGCTGTCATCACGGAGTGGTACGAGTACATTTCAAGGGGGATCAAAGCAGAGCGAGCGTAGCGAACGAGCTCATCTCTGCCTTGAAGGGGGAGCTCGAGGCCGTTGAGAGCAGGCTCAAGTTCGAGACGAAGGCGAGAGAGAAACTGCTTGCAGACAACGAGAGATACAGGCAGCTTCTGGATGAAGCAGGGATCAAGTATTGATGCAACCGTTCTTCCCATCTATGAGGGGATGTTGCCTCATCAGTATTGGAGCAAGTCGCCCAAGGACAGCTACAGGCTCTTCTACTGGGCCACCTGCAAGGAGACCGCGGTATGGGGGGCCAGGCATCCCCCACAGTGGTGGCGGGCTCTCGATGCTCAAGCTCCTCAGAAGCTGCTGGAGATCGATGGTAAGCTTCGGGTATGAAGCTCAACGACAACGAAGACCGCATGCTGCGCCCGTTCAAGCTGCACAAGGACCCTGAAGAGCACTGCGAGCCCGTCAAGGACCCGGAGCACAACGGCAACGCGGCGTGGGCCGAGTTCCTCGAGACCAACCCCGGCGAAGTCCGCAGGGCCTTCAACCACTTCGAGCCAGCGGCCCAGGTGGCCAAGGCCCTCATCGCACAGAACTTCGAGACCAAGGACTACGAGTCTCGGAGGCCCATGTTGAGGAAGTATGCATCCGAAGAGCACGCCCCCACCATCGCTGACCGAGTCAGGTGTCTTCGCTAACGAGCCCTCGCGGCTCTCTGTGAAGAACTGGTTGATTGCGAACGACATCTACCTGCCTGATGTCGATCAGGCCGTCAATCGCATCCAGCTTACGTATAATGGACAGCAGTTCAAGGTCAACATGCCTGCGGAGATCTCCCGGTACCTTGAGCAGGTAGGCTCTACGAACCAACCCTCTCGTCTCGTTGACTACCTCGGAAGGCCGATATGACTGAGCCCAAGCTGAATCCCATGGAGGCCCTTCACCAGGCTGACCAGTCGATGCGTCAGAACAGGCGCACGAACGAGCTCGAGATGCTCGAGAAGTGGAAGAAGTCGCAGGACCCGCAGCACCTGCAGCCTCTCCTACAGGCCTACAACCCTGTCATCCACCAGAAGATCAAGCAGTGGAAGGCGCCCAGTATCCCTGAGTCTGCCTTCAAGGCTGAGCTGCAGGGCCACCTCATCAAGGCCCTCGAGACGTACGACCCGAACCGTGGCGCTCAACTCTCGACCCATGTCGAGAACCGCCTGCGTAAGGCGATGCGGTACAACGCCAACTACCAGAACGTGGCGCGCATCCCCGAAGGGCAGATCAAGAACATCACCCCGGTGAAGAACGCCCAGAACGAGCTGCAAGAGCAGTTCGGCAGGCCACCGACGCACGATGAGATCGCCGACCACATCGGCATGCCGGTTCGGCACGTCACCCGCATCCTTGGTGCCCTGCGAGCCGACATCCCCGACAGCGCCTTTGAGAGCTCGCCCGAAGACACGATGAAGCAGATCGGCCGAGACCATGAGGTCTTGTCCTTGCTGCCCCACGTGCTCAACGCCGACGAGCACAAGGTCTTCAACCACGTCTTCGGCCTCAACGGTCACGACAGGCTTGACAGCACCAACGAACTGGCTAAGAAGTTGAACAAGTCCCCGAGCCAAGTCTCGAGGCTAAAGAGCTCGATCCTCAAGAAGTACGACCAGTACAAGTAGAGGGTCTTGAAGATGTCTGAAAGAGGGAGGCGCTTCGGTTGCCTCCCTCTTGCTTTTTAGCACCTGCAATACAACCCCTGTCCCGGGGATAAAGACCATGAGGAGCCCATGCACGCTCCTTGAAAGGGACAGACCATGGTGTACTCAGGCAGTCTGCCGAAGGATGCCAACGTCGCGCTCTATGCGCGCGTTGAATCTCGTCTTCACAAGGGAGACGAGGAGCAGAAGAAGCTCATCGACCGTGTCAGCTCCACGGTAATCCGAGACAGGCTCGTCAGCCCGCTCTCGATGAAGTTCCACGGGCACAATGGTAAGGTCGAGCTCCGCTACCTCACCCAGGGTGCCCTCGTGGCAGAGGGCTTTCACGCCGTTCACAAGCTCGCCCTCACGCAGCTCTCCCAGAAGGTCAACCTGCCCATGACCTACGTGAGCTTCCTCGGCCAGGCCTCCCCAGACCACTGGCGGACCGAGCTGCTCGCCGAGAACTTCAATATGCTCTACGGGAACATCAAGTTCCCCGACAAGCAGGAGAACCCGCGCTTCCTCCATCGCATCGTCGGCACCGAGCTCAGGGGCTTTCTCTCCCGCAGGTTCAACCGCAACCTCGCCTCCGCCCCCCTGCTCCGTGCCTTCCTCGAGGCCACACGGAAGATGGGCGCGGTGCCCTTCGAGGCCCTCGCTACCGATGTGAAGGTGTCGCTCAAGTGCTTCCTGCCCTACATCTTCGAGCCCCTCAAGGACCAGCCTGTGTGCGTGGGAGTCGAGTGGTCCAACAGCGACTTCGGCCTGGGCAAGATGCAGGTCTGCATGACTGTGTGGCAGCCACGAGCTGACCGCTTCAGCGTTCTCGACGAGAGCATCTCAAGGGTGCACCTGGGCTCGGTCATCGAAGAGAGCGACATCGAGCTATCGGAAGACACGTACAAGAAGGAGCTCGAGGCCCAGAAGAGCGCCATCTTCGATGCGGTCACCCAGCAGCTTGCGCCCGAGAGGGTCGACAGGCTGATGGACGCCATCAAGCAGGCATCGGAGGAGCATATCCCTTGGGCGAAGCTCAAGGGCCAGCTGACCAAGTACCTCAACAAGAAGGAGGTCGACATCCTGAAGATGGCTCTCGAGGAGGGCGGCATCTCAGACCTGCCTCCCACCTACAAGGACGGTGAGGAGATTGTGGCCACCAAGTGGTGGGCTGTCTCCGCCCTCTCGTGGCTCGCCTCGAAAGAGGAGGACGCTGAGAAGAAGATGGATCTGCAGCATGCAGCGGGTGCGCTGCTGGAGGTGAAACCATGACCGACAAGCCGGTTGGTGATGAGCAGAAGTGGGTGTACTGCAACCAGCACTTGTACCCCCACTGTGGGGACTGGTGCACCGTGTCAGCGAGAAACAAGACGCCACTCAAGGCGACTACGTTCCAAGAAGCGATAACAGAGTGCCGAGAGCGCGGCCTCACCTTGTACGAGAGCAAGTGATGACCGGTAAAGAACTGTACGAGAAGTACAAGAAGAACTGCCAGCAGTTCAACGCGCTGAACGTGGCCATCTGAAAAGGCAAGGGCCCTATCCCCAAGAAGCCCGAGGTGGCTGCGAAGCCAAAGAAGAAAGCAAAGGTGAAGTAGTGGCCAACAACTATCTGCAGTTCGCTCACACCATCCTTGTCACCAGCCAAGAAGAGTACAAGTGGCTCCTCAGCCTTATCGAAGTTGTGAGAGGCGAGATGGAGACTGAGGACTTCGACGATGAGGGTGAGGCTCTCACAGATGCCGGCAAGATCGCCTCCGAGGTGTGGGACCTATCGGCTGTTGACCCCCTCGATGCGAGTAGTGCTTTCTCCTTTGAGAAGATTGAAGAAGAAGGAAAGCTTGGTGTTCATTTCTTCGCCGAAGAGTCCGGTGATGTTGAGGTTCTGGCCCACGTTATCCAGGCTTTTCTCAAGAGGTTCAACAAGGATACGGGTTTCATCATCACGTGGTCGGAGACGTGCAGCAAGATGCGTGATGGAGCGTTCGGAGGCGGCGCCTGCGTTGTCACTGCCAGGGGTCTCCGTATGGAGAGCTCTAATACCTGGGCGATGCATATGTTGAAAGACATGTTGATGCTGAAGGAGATGCTCGATGGACCCTGAAGAGAACCTCAAGATTCAGCTCAAGTGCGCAGGCTCTGACCCCAAGGACTTCGAGAACAGCTTCTGTCGCCTCTCCGAGCATGTGCTTGCCCTCGACGACTGGCTGGTGAAGGGCGGCTTCTTGCCCCAGCGGTGGGCAGAGAAGTGCAACGGCGGCTTGGTTGCCCAGGCTGAGCTGGCCAAGGAGATCTACGAGCTGTTCGAGGTCAAGGGCTCTTACGGGCTCATCTACCTGCTCGGCTCCATCCTTACGGGAGGCAAGGGCGTCGAACTCCACCCCCTCGACGACTACGACGAGCTCGAGTTCCTCAAGCAGTGCCTGCCTGAAGGCCACAGGGCCTGGCAGTACATCACCATCATCAAGGAATGACATGTCCAAAGAAAAGGAAGACAACAACCTCGTCGTCAAGCTCGACCTGAACAAGGAATCCAACAGGGAGTTCCTGGCCAAGGGTCTGCAGACAAAGATCCTCGAGAGCGCCGTGAACCTGCTGCTTCAGGAACTCACCCCCGAGAGGATGCAGCTCCTCCTGGGCGAGATGCTCAGCAAGGCGGTGGGCCAGAGCTTCGAGTGGGAGATCCAGAAGCACGTAACCGAGATGCGTACGCCCATCATCGAGGCTTACATGAAGAACCCGGTCATTCGCGAGGCCATCCGGGTGAACACCGAGAAAGGCCTCACCCTGATGATCGAGAAGATCCCTGAGGCCCTTTCGGAAGACGTCACTGAACACTTGATCCAGCAGATCAAGGAGAGGTTCGAGCTCGTAAAGAGGCGGACCTGAACTCTGGGCGGGTGATAGTCTCTGCCACATGAGCCTGGCAGATAGAAGCGCCCGCCTTGATGCCCTCGACAAGGCAACGACAGCCTACGTTGAGAAGCAGACGAAAGAACTTCAGACCAAGCTGGCCACGGCCAAGCGGATTCTGAAGGGCCGAACGGGGCAGGAGCGGCTTGCATCGAGCACGGTGCAAGCTGCCTCTGTTTCTTTGGTGGACGAGATCGATCAGTTCCTACTAACTTAGCCCCCATGTCGGACCAAAAGAAGAAGCTCAGTGACATGGACAACCTCCGCCTCAAGTGCCTCGGCCTTGAGATGCAGAACGCGATTCTGATGCTCGAGAAGCTCCAGAAAGAGCTGCAGGGGGAGATGGGCAAGAAGGACGTGCTCCAGAAGTCGATGAAGGAGCTCGCCGATGAGTTCACCAAGACCTACGGCATCGATATGATGACTGTGCAGATCGATCCGGAGGGGGTCATTCACCCCCTGCCGCAAGCGCTCCCCCCGAAACCATGAGCACACTCCTCTACTCCCCGACTGACCCCGCTGTTATTGACCTGGGCATCGAGATCGACCCAGCCGATCTCGTTGGCTCAGACTACAACCGCATCGAGGTGCTTCGATCGAAGCTCGGGGAGGGAGGGCCCTTCACCCTGCTCACGGCAGCCGATACCCCCAAAGGGGCGTTGCTACCTCTGGGGGCTAGCTCGTTTACTGGAGCTGGCCCCACGTACAACGTCGCTGGCCTGGACATCCAGCTGCTGCTCAACGATGCCACGCCCCTCAGCTACACGTTCACGGGCTCTGACCCGCTGTCTTCTGTTGAGGTGGTCTCCCAGCTGAACACCGCCTTCTCAGGTGTACTGACTGCGTACGTCGACGAGAACGGCAAGCTCTGCCTTATCACGGTTGCCACTGGGGGGACGGTGAAGCTGCAGGCTGTGGGGGGCGAGGCAACCACGCTGCTTGGTCTGTCGACCACCTCACCGGATAACACGGCGTATGGCACTGCGGCTCGCATCACCCTTGTGAGTGGGCAGGTCCGCTACTCGTTCCGCGACTACTACGGGCTCGACACGTACCATTACGTGACCCGCTTCTACTCGACGGTGAGCTTGACGCACGGGGCGATGAGCACGCCGTTCAGTCCAAGCGATTACCTCACCATCGCATCTGCGAACCTCACCAGAGGCTTCGTGAAGCTGGTCGATGGGGTGGGCAGGCCTGCTCGGGGCGCGAAGGTGTCGGTCTATCACCCCTTCAACTCAACCCGCGTCGGAGGCTACGCAGTCATCGGCGGGGCGCATGAGATCGTGACTGACAAGAACGGCTACGCGAGCATCATGCTGGTGCGGGGGGTGGCCATCGACGTGAGCGTGAGCGGCACTGACCTCATGCGCAGGGTCGTTGTACCAACCGACACTGCCATAACTGCTTTCGATCTCCTCAATCCTGACTATGGTAACGACGATGGTTTTGCCGTACAACGCATCGACGTTCCGTACGCGGAGAGGAGGGGGATCTGATGGCCACCGCAGTCGACATCTATGTCCTCGATGACATCTCCGACCCCATCTCCGGGGTAGTGGTCAACGTGTACAACGAGGCTGGCGACACGTTCATCACCACCGCGACGACGGATGTGGATGGCCTGGCGAGCTTTCTTCTGCCTACCGATCTGACGTATCAGACGCGGTACTACAAGTTCGCTTGCGCCTTGCCCAACCCGACGATGATCGCGGTTGTGGGTGAGGACTTGAATGAGTTCAACGTGTACGGCACGCCCTATGTGATGCCGAGCGCAACGGACCCTCGCCTCTGTAAGGCATCTGGGTTCATGCGACTGCCAGTGGGAGGAGGGGTTGCCAGGGGAGTGGTCATCCGGTTCATACCGATGTTCAACCCCGCCATCCTTGAAGGTGCTCTTGTCATCGCGTCGCCCATGAGCGTGCGAACGGACAAGAACGGCTACGTCGAAGTGCAGCTCATCCGCTTCGCCCAGTACAACGTGGTCGTCGAGGGGATCGAAGATCAGACGCGCATCATCCACGTGCCTGACTCTCCCTTTGTGAACATCAACCACTTGATCTTCCCGGTGGTCAGGGAAGTGACGTTCGATCTCGCCTCGCCTTCGATTCAGGTGGCAGTGGGCGCGACGGTGAACGTGCCCACCCATGTCTTTACATCAGACCTTCGAGAGTTCGATCAGATCTCGAGTGATGTTGCATGGGTCTCTGGCGATGACACCCTCTTCGACTTCACGCTCAACGCGGGGAGTATCGACATCACGGGGATGCGGCTGGGGACCACAACGCTGACTGCTACTCGGCGTGAAACGAGTGTTGTTACAATCCCCGACCCCGGGGTTCTTGGGGGTATTCTGACCATAGAGGTAACCTGGCATTGATGTATAGCCCTCGTCTCCTTGCTTCTCTTCTTCGAGTCGAGAGGCACCTGGTTCCCGTTCTTCAACCAGTCTCTACCGTCTTCAACGACGTGCGGGCCATGATCTGCAAGGTCCGCGAGGACTCCAGGTCAATCAGGCCGCGTCTCCCACGCTTTGCCGTGCGAGAGATGGTGGTGGTGGAGATGCCTCGTTACCAGGAGGACATCTTCATCCAGCGGATGAGGGAGGCGGATGGGGCCAGGCAGCTGCTGCTGGAGATCCTCCGGAGGGCGGCGTATGACTGGGTGCTGTACCGCACCAGCCGGGTGGCAGAGAAGAAGCAGCTGGCGGAAGAGGCGTTCATCTGGATGTTCAAGGAGCAGCCGGGTCACTCGCACTGGAGCCAGCGCATCGATGAGGACAAGGAGTTCACGTCGTTTCTGAGCATCTGCGAGGTGCTCGACATGGACCCCGAGACGGTGCGGAACTACATCCGCACGCTCACGCCCCATCGCATCACGACAGCTGGTCGGTCAGTTGAGATGCCCCAGACTGAGACTGACAAGAGCGTCGCGTGCCATGCGAATGTCGATCAGAACGACACGATCGACATTGGCTCGCTGATGAACGGCCTGCTCTCACAAGAGTAAAACTTGTGAGTTGTACGAGATAAGAACTGTGAGAGGGCAACACGCCCCTCAGGAGGTTCTTGCTCGTGCCGTTGTATCTGGTGCACCGTAGGGGGTTGGCAGACTACGACGAGACCAATGGTCTCGTCGTCAAAGACGAAGGACCCTCCGAAGTCATCCTCAACAGCTTTCATGCAGGTTTATGCCATGATGAACACAACCAAGAAGCTGTCGGTCCTTCGCCCGTTCTACCGCCTCGAGAAGCCCATCAGGGTGCAGGGAGAGAGCAGATGAAGAAGCAGAGTAAGACGAAGACCTTCGAGGTCAGGTCGGTGACGTACACGCGCAGGACGATGAAGCAGATCGCCGCTGAGCTTGATGCCCACCTCAACTGGATGGAGGACAACGGCTACGTCTTTCAGATCCAGGCCGTGGAAGACAAGGGCGTCCTTGTGGTGGGCCAGTTCAAGCCTGACCCGATCGCTATGCTGAACCGCATGAGGGCCGAGGGTGAGCCTGGTGTGCCCTCTGAAGAACAACTCATCCCAGGCACCAGCCCAGAGACGAGAGAGTTCGTGCAGAGCATGATGCCGGAGATCGCTGGCAAGCCCTTGGCTATGAGCCGAGACAAGATCAAGGCGAGGATTCGAGCCCTTGCCAAGCGCACACCCATCGAGAAGCTCTCGAAGATGGCCGAGGAGATGAAGGCTCTCGGTGAGAGCCACAAGGGGGCACACAGGGATGGCACGCCCTGCGAGATCGTTGCGTTCTTCGCGCTCGTCGTCGAATCGATCGAGCAGCACATCTCGTCCAGCTTGAGCTGAGGAAGAGCCGCCATCAGGGCGGCTTTTTTAGCACCGCAAAAGGAGTACGACCTCAGAGATAAGGATAGTGAGGGCCAATCAACGGTCCTGACCTCCATAGGAGAGCGAAAATGAAAGACTCTGTTCAAGCCAAGTTCATCAAAGATTTCGTCACCTACCTCGCAACAAAGGGCATGAAGCCCTACCAGCTGACGAAGCTGAACGTGATCTCGATCAGCGGGCTCTACTCGATGATCCGCAGGGAAACCTGCAGCAACAACACGTTCAAGAAGATCTGCATGGCCTTCCCGGATGTGGCGAAGTGGGAGAGCGCGCAAGCCCTTGCGAAGTACCTCGCCAGCTACAACGTGAGGGGCAGGGCGTATAGCGTTGAAGAGAAGGCCGCCAAGAGAGGTGTGCCCGACAAGCCACCCTCAAGCGTGAAGTCAGATCCTCCTCAGCCTGAGAACGTGAGGGTGACCGAGCAGCCCCGGCCCTCTTTCAACATCGTGAAAGAGCTAGTGCATGCAGCGCGTGACAAGGAGTTCGCGCAGCGGGTGTGCGTGCTCTTGAAGGCCTGCGAGGACGCCGGCGTGGACAACTCGATGCTCCTCGAGGTCCTCCATGGCTAACAACGGGGTGGGCAAGGTTGCCCCTGATAGTCCATCGAAGCAGCTGACTCGCTTGGCCTTCTGGCAGACAGTGCGCGACGAGGTGGGGAAGAGCTTCACCAACGGCAGGTTCCTGGTGCTTGCTGGGCCAGAGGCTGGTGACGTATCGGTGCTCTTGGCCATGGGCGTGCCCCTCAAGCAGATCACCGCCATCGACCTCGATAAGGAGGCGGTGAAGCACGCGCGTTGGAAGTTCCCCGGGCTCAACGTGGTTGAGGGCAACCTACTCTCAATCACCAAGATGCGCTTCGATGTCATGCACTTGGACTTCTGCAGTCCCATGACGATCAGGATGCTCGACCTGGTGGTGAAGATCGTGGGGTGCTGTGCCGACCCGAACGGCATTGTGGGGACTTCGTTTCTTGCTGGTCGAGAGCAAGACCTGAGAGAGGAGATGGCTGACCTCTGTGATTCGGTGGGTGCCCACGTTCGTTCTCGTGGGTACAGGGCAAGGGTAGGCTCGGAGACGCAGAAGGTGTGGATCGAGAACATACCCTTCCTTGTTCGGGGCATCTTCCTCAACCGCAACCTACTGGATGCCTTGATGCCCAACAGGGTCCTGATCGAGCTCGAGCACCTGTGGAAGTACAACAGCTCGAGCAGTGAGAGACAGGGCGTGCCAATGATCGTCTCGATGAGCAAGCTGACCAAGCTGCCCTCGAGCGTGACGCTGGCCATGGCTCGAAAGGACGCAGAGGCGATTCACCTGCCTGAGTACCACCTGCAGGACATGACCGAGGAGGAGTTCAGGGCCTACGCCCTTGGGCTTGCCTCGAGTAACCAGAACGCTCACATGCTTCTGAACGTCACGAAGACTCGGATGGCCGCTTGGAAGGCTCATCAGACGCGCGGCACGTACGACTGGTGAGAGAGAGGAGAAGTGGGGCATAGCTAGCCCTTCTTCTTTTATAGGTTCTTGGTGGATCGGAGATGACATGAAGTACGTGGCGATTGAGCTTGCGTTCAACGAGTCGAACGAGCTGCTCATCAGGCGCAACAGCGGCACTGAGATGCCATTCCCTCAGACCAGCCATGACAAGGAGGTAGAGCTCATGGAGCTCTACCTCACCAAGAAGTTCAAGAGCTGGTACGTCACCCGTGTGGGTAACATCTGCTACCTGCACTTCTACTGGAAGGAGGCGATAGACAGGACCGAGTGCACTTTGCTCTTCATCATCTCCGAAGAGCTGTTTCGCTTCCTCACCATCAACACCAAGAAGATCGGCCGAAAGCATGTGCCGATCGATGGGAAGCGATGACATCCCTCGGTGGTCACAGGGTGAAGTTCATGCCTCTAGGCGATTGCAAGGTCGCCATCTACTCAAACCTGCCAGACCAGGAGTCCAAGCACCTGGTCACCTTCAAGCTCACAGAGCCCGATAGGGAGGTGGTCTTCTTCGAGTGCGTCATCACGTACCCGAAGTACGAGGTGAGCTGGTCAGCGTGGAAGCAAGACGGAGAAGACAAGTACACTTTGATGGTGGGGTTTCGAGAGGCAAACGGGACCAGCACCAAAGAGCACTTCCCCACGCTCATCGATCGCGATGGTATCGGGCGTCTCAACCTGTACAGCGCTGAGGTTGACCAAGCAGTAGCCAGTCTTATGACCTTGTACGTAAAGGCATCCCAAGAGAAGTACAAGCTGGGGGGAGCAAAGAAATGAGGCTGGGCTACAGGGCCATCCGTATCGATCTGATGCGCCCTCCCCAGGTCATCATCCTTACCGTCGGCTTCGCTTCTCATCAACCACCGTGGGGTCTCCAGACTGAAGTGACGCGCTTCAAGGTCACGGACAAGACCCATGACAAGTTGATCGAGCTCTTCATCAAGTCGGGGGGCCTGATCGAGCTTGTGTGGGAGCCCGTTGATAAGAGTTTGAAGCCCATCGACTGGCGTACGAGGAAGCGTGGCCGCCTTCACTTCTTCGATGCTTCGCACTTTGAACGAACACGACAAGTGCTGTCTTTTGCCCCCGGCTCGGTGCTTTTCGCCTTGACTGTGCACGAGCTGTCTCCTGCTGGGCCTAGAGGTTGAGATAGACTACTAACCCATGAAAGAAGCGTATGAAGCACTCTTCGACAAGTGGATCACCGAGGGGCACAAGCTCAGCCCCCAAGAGTACGAGAACTACTGCATCGCCCTCCGCTTCCTCTGGTCTCAGCTCCCAGAAGAAGACAAGCGAGCCTGGCAAGAGCTGGACTGAAAGGTGATCACCGATGAAGAAGACTGAACCATTCATCTGGGTTGAGCGCTTCAGCACCGACAGGCTGAACCTGATGGGCACGGAGGAAGACAGGCTCGTGCGCTGGGCAAGGGCAAGGCTTGAGATTGCTCAAGCTGACCTCGACAACAAGGAGCGAGGCATCCAGCGCAGGAGGCTTGCGCCCATCTTCATGAGCTTGCCTGCAATGGTGCGCAACCATATGACGCTTCAGCACCAGTACTGGGGTGGCAACGCCAAGGGTCATGTGCGCTGCTATCTCAAGGAGGGCAAGTACAAGCTGGTGGTGGGTGAGAGCGACAACGAGCTCTACCTCGACACAGCCGTCAAGCATGCATGGGCACCACGCTTCGGCCCCTTCAAGACCAGGTTCCCAACGCGCTTGCTCGAGGTGGCGCTGATCAAGCATCTCGACTTCAAGGGCACCTTCACCTCCCTCAACCGCAAGGATTGGAAGATCGAGGCCAGGTACTACGAGGGCGAGTCGTTCATTGGCCCAGCGCCCAAGAGCAAGACGCTGGTGCTCAAGCCCACGTTCGAGATGACCGATGGGTTTCTGCACGACTGGCTGTGCAGCGCGCTCTTGTGGTGAGGAGAACAAATGGCCATTCCAAACGCCCCCGATAGTCTAACGGTGCACGACCACCACGGTGAGCACGGCTGCGGCTCTTTGCTCTGAAGAGCAAGGGAGACAAAAGGCAAAAACGGGCCCCCCTAACAGGGGCCCTTCTTTCTTTCTAACTCCCGTATACACTCGCCCTCTATGACCGGTTACTCAGACAAGGAAGTCACTGATGTCGTCTCTTCGCTCGTAAAGGGAACGATTACGCGTAGTTATGACACCCTGGGCGTCAGAAGAACAAACGATACATTCAGCGAGGTGCAGGAGTCAGCGGCGGGGGTCTTCCTGCTCTACCCCATGACGCCGTTCTATCTGGCCTTCCTGGCTGCAGAACGAATCAGACAGGACTTGAAAGCACTCGGCACGTACCTGGGTGAGACGCTGGACCAGATGCGCGTTTTGAGGCGGCGAGTGCTGCCCTTGAAAGACATCAGCGCCCTCGAGAATGCACGGGTTGCCTTGTTTGATCTGGAGGGGCAGGTCAGCCAAAAGGTGCCGAAGGAGGTGGCGAAGGTGCCTGCCTACCAGCGGGTGCAGGCCAACCTCGACAGGTTCTTGAAGGCAGCGGGTGGGGCCATCAAGGATGGGAAGGTCATCGTGCCGACGCCTGAAGAGGTGAGGGCAGGGCTGCCCAAGCGGGTGGAGGGCATCAGGGCGCAGACGGTGGAGATCAAGCGGAAGGTGCTGCTGCTGAGCCGGGCCATTGAGATCTACTCGTCGTTGGGGCTGGCTCAGAAGGTGGCGGGTGGGGTGGTGAGCAAGGCCCGGGTGATGCTCGACAAGAGGGCAGACGAGCTGGCCAAGATGGGTGAGCAGGAGAGGCTGACGGTCATCAGGCAGGTGGTGCTTGAGGTGCTGGGCATCAAGGCAGCGGTCAAGACGTTCGGGCAGTTCAAGGGGCCCGAGACGTTGCTGGAGCTGACCGGGACGGGGACGCCCTTCTCAGACAGCGACCGGCCAGGGCTGCCAGCGAGGCTTGTGGTGGAGAACCCTGGGCCGTACGTGCTGGTGGCAGGGGTTGATGAGGCCTCATCGACGAACATCCTGAAGGTCTGGCTGGACGGGGGGGGTTACCCGGGTAACCCCCCCTCAACCAGCTTCTATCTGCCCCTCAGCCAGGTGGCGAAGATCGAGGGGGTGATAGCTGAGCCCTTCCTCATCGACGGGACAAACGACCAGATGAGCGTGTCGGTGAACGGTGGGGCAGCCATCCCGGTGTCGATCCTCAACGGGGCGGCGAGGATGGCAAGCCAGGTAGCCGTGAACATCACGAGCGCTTTGGTGGGCACGAACTTCGAGGCAGAGGCCTACTTCATGCCCCTGAAGTACGACGGGGGGCCCATCAGCGCTTCGGGCAACACGCTGACCCTGGCCTTCGGAGCATTCCCACAGAATAGCTTCCAGATTGGGGACCTGGTGGAGATCTACTACGGGGCAGCCAATGTTGGGCAGGTACGTTCAATCACCACCTCCCCGATTGCACTGGACTTCAACACGATCGTGGTTGGAGGGGCTCCTTTGACAGCGGCCTCAGACCTTCGTATCAGAGTAGGATCAAGCGCGCGGAAGCTTCGGCTGGTGCCCATCGACAAGGAGCTGGCTGTCTTGAACAGGCAGATGGTGCAGCTCAAGTGCCCGACCGATGTCGAACGAAGCGCGGGGTACACGCTGGGTCTGTACGGTGAGCTCCTGGGCAAGAGCGTGCCCACGCCGGCGAAGGTCGTGGCCGACTTCATCAAGCAGAACAGCCAGGTGGTCAGCGGCTCTGTCGAGCACATGCCCGTGGCGAGCGGCTACCAGGTTCGCACCGACCCCTCGAACGCCTTCCTGGCCGTCTACTACTTCGCCAAAGGCACCGTAGCCTCCTATACAGCGGGGGCCACTTCGACCTTCACCGACACCTTCGACATCACGGCCCTGCTTGCAGGCCATACGCTGGTCATCCGAAGCGGAGCAGACGCAGGCGCTGTCGGGGTGATCGACACCGTCTCGGCGAGCTCGATGACGGTGACCTTCGGCTCGGCTGTGGCCGGGGACGTGGGAGCCACGTTCGAGACGGGCCCCGACACCATCGCCTACGGCCACAGGCTTGAAGTGCCTGAAGGCGTGAACGCCGGCACCTACTACGTCGATGAGGTAGACGCCCTCATCCCCTTCCAGTTCAAGCTGACCCAGGCCTGGCCACTTTACAGGGATGGATTCAACCTGGGTCTGAGCGCCCAGGCCAACATCGGCCCAGAGCACCTGGCCATCGAGAGCAAGAACACATCGACCCTCTCCGAGGTCCTGGTCTACGACGCCCCGCTCACCTTCTTCACCAGCGTCGGCCCTCACATCAAGCTGGGTACGACCCGGTACTTCAAGCTGCCCAGCAAGCCCGCCACCTTGGCCATCGAAGACATGCTGCAGTTCTTCGTGACCGACGACTTGCCGTACAAGACCTACGAGGTAGAGCGCATCGATAGCGATGCCGTCATCACCCTCGATCGCGCCCTGCCCAGTGAGGAGGTCTGGTCCTTCAACCCTGGCATCGCCCCGCCCTACGCCAGGCTCAAGACGCGCCACGTCCTCAACTTCACCAGCTTCTCAGAGAACCTCGTGGCCTGGGCAGACAAGTCAGCCCTCAACACCAGCGCCTTCTTCACCGACCTCAACAGGCTGGTCAACCCGCTGCTGGTCAACAAGCAGCCCACGGATAGCTCCGTTGGGACAGCTGAAGCCAAGCTGCTGGGGCTCTACGCCCTGCTGACGCAAACTGGCGCCACGAGGGCGGGTGGAGTGGCGGGGGAATACCTCGAAAGCATCCTGGGACAATACCTCGTCAACCCCGTGCCTCAGGTCGACACCCTGCTGCGCACTTTCAAGGAGCGAGGCGCTGACAGGGCCATCGACCTCTTGCTCGAGTGCCAGTTCGGCACCTTCTTCGGTCTCGACCAGGAAGGCAGCACCTACGCCGGCGACTTCCAGAAGAAGATTCGTGCGGTAGCGACCAACGACCTGCCCGTTCGCAAGGGCAACCGCCTGGCCAGCACCGTCAGCCAGCACAGGGGCACCTCCGAGAGCACCGACTTCGAGGTCGATACATCCGACACCGACGAGAGCGCTACGCCTGACCCCTCGTTACGCTAGCGTGGGCTGAACACCACAAGACCTACTACAAAGGCATTCCCACAGAATGCTTAGGGACTACCTCTATAGGCGAGAATGATGGGCGATGGTGTGGGCCATCGGCAAGCAAGAGCACGGCGGCGGTTGGGGCTGGGGGCGAGGTGGCTACGGCTACGCCAGCTGGTCACCCGTCGGCATCATCCTTCTTGTCATCCTCATCCTCTGGCTGACGGGCAACCTCGGGGGTCTCCACCTCCCACGCTGACTCATTCTCGAGCTCACAAGTCACGATCTCGTTGTCGGGGTACCAGCCACCACCGCTGTCGTAGATGCGGATGGTGGCCTTGCCTCCGACCTTCGGCATGCGGGTCAACCTCGAAGGCGGGCCATCCCAGTAGCAGATCAACCTCGAAGGTCGGCCATCCCAGTAGCCGGTGAAATCGCCCTTCTCTGTCTTGACCTTCACTCGAATGGGCTCTGTATGCGCCGACAGGCCCAGGTCGGCATGCCAGTCAGCTGCCTCAATGATGGTGCCGGTCAGATCGATGTACCGCCCTCCGTTGGAGCAGGGGTACACCAGGTCAGGGTCGAACAGCCGCTCGCTCATCGCTTGTCCTCGAATGCGATGCCGATGACCTTCGGATGGTCAACGAGCGTAACGCGTCCAGGAGGCAGCTTGTTCAGGAAGGCCAAGGCCTCATCCGCTGCCTGCTTGTAGATCTGCCCTACCTGGCAGTCATCACCCCATGAGCTCGTGCACTCGATCTCGATGGTGACCTGAACGCGTGCCTTCGCCTTGGTGTTCTTCATCGTCAGGCTCCGAAGTGGATCTTGCGCAGGATGTCTGCGAAGAAGTAGCCGATGAGCAGGCCACCGATGACAAGGGCGATCTTGTAGAGCAGCTCTCTGACCTTGGGGTTCATGTCTCTGACCTACGCCTGTTGACGGTGGAGCACAAGGGCTGTACGCACACTGGTATAAGACCGGTGGAGGTATCTATGACTGTAGAAGAACAACTTGCCGATGCTCTGGCCCGCATCGATGGGATGATCGAAGGTAGGTTGGTCACGAAGGCTGCAGATGATGCTGAACGGGCTGAGCTAGAGGCTGAACTCATAGCCACCCGCGCTGCCCTGGGGCGGCTTGAGGCGGAGGCTCGGGCGGTTGTCGTTGACGACGACGAGAGCCGTCGCGGCTCGGCGGACTGCTACCTCGTGAGAGCGCAGCCACTCGATGCCCTGCGCCAGGCCCTCTCATCGTCTCCCGTCGCGCCTGCAGGAGAACCTCCACAAAAGCGCGAACCGCTCATGGTTGAAGTACCAACGCTGTTGTCGAGGATGCGTGACCAACTCAAGCCCACAGCTCGCGAGTGCGAAGATTGTGATGGCCACACTGACGACTGCCCGTCTTGTATAAAGGAATACTGATGAACAAGAAGTACGAGAACCTGAACTTCACGCAGGTCTTTCCACTGCTTAGCGAGGGCTGCAAGGCTGGGCGTCCCTGGCTCACCTGGAGCTACCTCAAGGTGGAGAACAACGTGTTGTACATCTGCAGCAAGGCCAACGCTGTCTCACCGAAACCGTTCAGGCTCAACTGGGATGACCTGGCTGCTGGTGACTGGTTCGTGTACGAGGAGTCTGCCTGATGAAGCTGACTGCTTGGAAGACCGCCCCAGTCCCTCACTGCGAGGGCGTGGGCCTCGGAGCTGGTCGTGGGGTGCTGCTCTCAGCGGTGAAGCGGGACGAAGACCTGCCCCGCGCCGAGGCCTACCTGGCCGAGGCCAAACGGGTCGCCAGCTGGGAGTAGGCCGTCAGACGCCGGGGCAAAACTCGCTCTTTTTCGGGCATAAGAAGAGTGAGGAATCCCCATGAACATGAACACGACTAACAGTCATTTTCAGGGTGGTGCTATGAGCACCGCCCACGCGGAGTACGGCGCCGACGTGACGACCGTACGCGGAGCCCTGTCGTGGCTCCGCGCCTGCCGGGGCTATGGGCCCCCCCGGCCTATCCGGACGCCAGGGGCCTATGTGGCCCGCTGTCGGCGTGTCGCGGGTTGGTCCGGGCCAGCCCTCGACGAGAGCGGTGCCGTTGTGGACGGCAGCGGCACCGGCCCCGACGGGCGGTTGCTCGCCGTCGGCTTCGGGCGGTACGCCCCCGCGGACTGGGTAGGGCGAGGGTTTTGGGCCTTTGCCGCCTATTGGGCGGCGGCAGTGGCCCAACCCGCAACGGTCGGGTCGGGCCGGAACCTGCTCACGCCAGACCAAGCGGCGTACGCATGGCAGGCGGGCATCCCCGCCTGGGTAGCGAGGGCCCTCGGGCCCCATTGCCTACCCGCCGCGCGGAGCCGCGGGCAGGCGCCCCGGGTCGGCCGGGCACGGCTGGCCACGCTCGTGCTGGCGGCGAGGGCCGCGAGTCGAGCTAGCGCCCGTGCCATTACGGAGGGCTGGGGGGATACCCAGCCCCGCCAGCTCGGGGTCGACGCCCTCAGGGCGATGGGCCACCTGTGCCCTGAGCTACAGCGCGTCGCGCTGGCCGGGGCCCGCATCCCCGCCGAAGCCCAGCGGCTGGTTGGTGGGGTATGGCGCCCCGTGGTGGTCCGCTCGCGAGACCTCGACTGGGGGGCAGTCGCTCGCGCCCAGCGCGGGCTCGCCAGCTCGGCGGGGGTGCGGGTGCGGCTAGCGATGGCCGTCCTCGCCCCCGTCAAGGGCGAGGGAATCCCCCGCCGAGCTGCGCAACTCGTGGGCGCGTCAACCGACGCGCCCCACGCGGCAATCCTGGGGGCCCTCGCCCCGTGCTACCCCGTCAGCGATCTCGCGCGAGCCGCGCGTCTCGTCCTTGGGGAGAGCCCCGCGAGTCTCAGCGGCGGGGTGCTGTCGAGGGGTGAGGCGCACAAGTGGCTCACCGACGCCCCGGGGCTGACCCCGCTCGCGTGGCTCCAGTGCGGCCTGCCGGAGGGCTGCCCGGCTCTCCGGTCGGTGGCGGTCGTGCGGTGGGCGCTGGACGTTGAGCGCCGGGGGTGCTGGGGGCAGCTAACCCGAGAGCGCGCCCTCCACCTCCCTGGGGGTGAGGAGGGAGCATTTCGGTACCTGGACCGCCTGGACGAGATCCAGGACGGCGACCTCGTACGCGGGGCCGCCACGACGGTGGACTCGGCGTTCGAGGCCGCCGCTGGGCGAGCCGGAGGCGCGTGGCTAGAAACGGCGCGCAAGGATCACCGGGTACTCGCGCCGGCCCCGGCGTGGCGGATCTACCCGCGATGCTCGAAATGGCTCCTCACGTCGGCCCAGCTCGTACGAGAGGGGGAGGAGCTGCAGCACTGCGTGGGGACCTACGGTCCCGCCGTCGAGCGACGCCAGTGCTCGATACTGTCGCTCCACGTTCTGGGCCACCGGTCCACTGTGGAGTTGGCAGCGGACGGTCGGGTTCTTCAGCACCACGGCCCCCAAAACGCGTCGCCGCACGAACTGTGCGAGCGGGTACTAGCGCGAATCCTCGCGCGGAATGGGATGTCCAATGTCCAATAGTCCCCTCTCCTTTCTCGACACCGCCAGTATCGCCCGTGAGGTCGCCTACGTGGCGGCCTCGAGGTCGTGGTGGGAGCGGCTCTACCGCAGCGCCCGTGCCGCGTGGCGCTGCAGTCGCGCGGCCCGCGCCGCGAAGGCCGTGTCATGACCGGAACGAGCGCGATCGCCCAGGCCGAGGCGATCGGTAGGGCCTGCGTTACGTCCGAGGTTCGGCGGCGCGTTTGCTCCGGTGAGGCAGCGGACAACGGCGAGGCCTATCTCGACATTACCCGCGAGTGTGCACTCGACAGCGACGCGGAGATCTGGGGGGCTGAGGTCCTCCGGTCACTCCGCTGGCGGGTTGGGGCCGACGTACCCGCAACACTCGTGACGGCGGCACTCGTCGCCTACAGGGACTGGGCGCACTCCTGTTTGGAGGCGTGGGACTGAGAAGAAGCGCCCCCTCCCAGGGGGGCGCTTCTTCTTCTTAGCCCCTCAGATGTCGTTCATGGCCTTGCGCAGACCAAGGCGAACATCTACAACGCCGTCCTGCTCGCAGATCCTGGAGTTGGTCGTTCATCCACAAGTTCACACCCTTCAACCAGTACATCTACGACGGCAACCTCTCTTCTGTAGAGGATGCCAAGAAGACGGCTGATAAGAAGTGCATAGCGCTCGGCTTCGAGCTCGAAGGAGAAGCAGATGTTCCTACCTGAGAAGAACGCCAACACACCCGTCCGCAGCACCTTTTTCTACGCAGCCAACCGCGCGATGGTTGTGCTCGTTGCGCAGTGCCTTGCTTTGGGGCTTGCCCTCAACTTCGCGCCCAAGACCGAGTACGGCTCTGTGTGGGGGCCCGCTGCCATGGCCGGCATGACCTTCATGCTCATCTGGTGGTTCGCCTACAAGGCGATGGACAAGCAGAACAAGGTCCCATGACCAAGCATCCCTACACGCTGAGGCGAGACCATCCCGACCACGGTCTGAAAGAGGGCACGGTCGGGGAAGCGTGGCGAGACGTTGATGGGCACGTCTGGTTCGAGGCCCACGGCAAGGAGTACAAGATCGGAAGCGGCTTCTACCTGGCGGGCATCGAGTCCAAGTACGGTACGAGTGGCCTTGGTCACATCGTTGAAGAGATCGTTGAAGGGGAGGATGCGCGCTTCTTCAAGGAGATCGACAAGGCGACGAAGCACTTGGAGACGACCCAGAGCATCATTGACCATGAAACGAGGAAACACCGGTAGTGGGCGAGCAGAACAAGACAAGCCCGTCAAGTAGGGGCCTACTTCCGGGGGAGGCTATGTCCCTGTGGTAACGTTGTTCTCGCGATGTCGAAGTCTTGGACTAGCAAAGAACTTGCTGATGTGAGCCGCCGACGTAATGAGGGCCAGTCGTGGCCTGACGTCGGCCTAGCTTATGGAACAACGTCTCGTGCAGCCCGTTCGGCTTACGACCGGGCAAAGGGCAAGGACACAACCGACGGGGACGTGGTGGGAAGGCTGGCTCAGAAGATGAGTCAGCCTTCTGTCGTTGTGGCCCAGCCCGCTGTTTCTAGCTCCAAGGTGCTGTTCGTGCCGGACACGCATGTGCCCTACCACGACAAGAGGGCCTGGGCGTTGATGCTGAAGGCTGCTCGAGGCTGGCAGCCAGACCAAGTGGTAGTGCTGGGGGACTTGGTAGACTTCTTCGCCGTCTCGTTTCATCCCAAGCCGCCGAGCCGGAGGCAGAACCTCGAGTATGAGATCGAGAGCCTGGTCGAAGTGCTGGGAGAGCTCGATACACTGGGGGCCAAGAGGCGTGTGTACGTCTCGGGCAACCACGAGCATCGGTTGCAGCGCTATCTGACGCAGAACGCGCCGGCGCTGTACAACATGCTGCAGCTCGAGGAGATACTGAAGCTGAAAGACAAGGGCTGGCTCTGGGTGCCGTACATGAAGCACACGAAGGTGGGCTCGGCGTACGTGACGCACGACTTCGGCGATCATGGCGTCAACGCGCACAACAAGGCGCGGCAGACGATGAACGCTGATGCGGTCATCGGGCACACGCACCGGATGGCGATGCACTACCACAGCCAGGCAGATGGCACGACGACAGTGGGGGCGATGTTCGGCCACATGCTGGACATCGAGAGCGTCGACTACATGCATCGGGCTCGTACCCACGCCTGGCAGTTGGGGTTCGGTATTGGGCACATCACCTCAGATGGGAAGACGCACATGCACGGCGTGCCGATCGTGAACTATCGCTGCGTGGTTGATGGCGTTGTCTACGAACAGGAGCCGGTGCGGTTATGCCCCTCATCCGGGCACACATCGCGAACTTCGATGATGACTCGCTTCGGAACCTCATCGGGGCGATCGACGCATGCCTTGAAGAAGGCCAACCTCTACTGCCACTCACCATTTGCTCTGGAGGCGGAGACCTCTACGTGGCACTGGCGATGGTGGACATTCTGCTCGCGGCTCCTATCACTGTGGCAACCATGGCTATTGGTCATGCTCAGTCTTCTGGGGCTCTTGTTCTGGCTTCCGGAAGCCCTGGTCACCGCCACGTTGCACCGATGGCCACGGTGATGGTGCACGAGGTCATCACGGGTCGCGACGGGGCCGCCTCTACAACGGAGATTCAGACGGAGGCTGAAGAGACGGCCAGGCTGAACGACCTGGCGTGCGGCATCCTTGACCGGGTGACCAAGAAGCGTACGGGCTCTTGGTACAGGCTTCTGAAGAAGAGCGCTGGCAAGGACTGCATCATGACGGCGAAGGATGCCGTGAAGCTCGGGCTCGCTGACCGCATCGGGGTTCCATGGCCCCACATGAGCGCGCCTGAGCTGCAGATGACAAGGCGCTAGACGCCGGCAAAGCGCGGCATAAGATCTTCGGTGGAGACCTATCTCTCCGCCGAAGGAGCTCTTGATGTCTGGTTCAGAAGAAAAACAGGAAGCTGCCGTGAAAGTGAAGTACGAACCCGTGGGCAAGGTCGGTTGTCCGAGGTGTTACAGCCAGGACATCGGCCTCATCCTTCTAGGCCATTATGGCTGGGCTGACTTCATCGTCGTGAATGGGCGTGTGAAGTACGACCCAGAATCGTTCGAGATGAGCGAGCAGGGTGATGGTAAGTACAAGTTCGTTTGCCGTGTGTGCGACCACATCTGGTCTGTGCCCGATTTCGTTCAGGTAGAGGAGGAGTGACATGAAGCTGATCATCGATCGTAAGAAGTGGGCGCGGGGCAACCTGCACGGTGAGACTATCAACGTCCATAATGGTGTGGTCAACAAGAACCTCATGCTCAACCAGGACGGCACGATGTGCTGCCTTGGGATCTTGGGCAAGGCGGTGGGGTACACGGACGAAGAGCTGCTCGGTGCGTGCTACCCACCCACCGTAGCCACTGGTGCGGAGAAGAACCTCTTCCCACAAGCTCTTGTGATCTCGAGTTCTGATGGATACTTCAAGGACGCCCCCGCAGACCGTGACGACACGGATGACAAGGGGACTCTCGTCGACAAGCTCATCGGCGCCAACGACGCCGACGAGTGTCCGCCTGATGAGCGTGAAGCTCGAATCATCGAGCTGATGGCCCAGGCTGACGTTGAAGTGGAGTTCATCGGATGACCACCAAGTTTTACGTGGAGCGAGCGAAGTGGGCGAGGGGCGGCAAGAACGGTCCAAGCGCCCTGCTCAACGAGAAGGAGTGCTACTGCTGTCTCGGGTTCCTGGCCAAGGCTTGCGGGGCCTCGGACAGAGAGATCGACGAGGTCATGGAGCCCACCGACGTCCCAAAGCTCGACTGGCCCGATGGGCTGGTCAAAGTCGATTACAACATCGACAGCGACGGTGAGAAACACCCGAACTACGACAACAGCAAGATGTGCACGGACATCATCCTGATCAACGACAGCCAGCAGATCTCCGATACAGAGCGCGAGAAGAAGCTCACCGAGAAGTTCAAGGAGCTGGATGTTGAAGTGGAGTTCATCGACTGATGATTTACCAGTAGCTCTTCCTCGGGCACTACGGCGACCCGCCTCACCTTCACCTCATCTGGGTAGACGGCAAGGTAGAGGCGAGGAAGTCACCGAACGCTGAGCTCACCGAAGAGTGCATCGGTCGTGAGCTCATCGAGTGGTTCAAGGACGAAGAAGACCCAGACTGTGTGCGCTACAGGTGCACACCAACATCTGATCCACGCTTCCTCTCGAGGCTGGCAGACAACCTTTACTCGCAGTTCTTCTGTCACGGGTACTACTTCGAGTACGTAATCGAGTGAGCGATGAGGGCCTTCGGGCCCTCTCGCTTTTTAGCCCCTTTGGTGGGATAAGAGCCGTGGGAGACATCTACGATGGAAGACACGAAGAAGCTTGAGCTACTGCTCGCCATCAGGAGTGCAGCCGACGAGTACGTCAAGGCTGAAGAAGAAGGTCGAGGGCTAGAGCCCTTGCGCAAGCTGGGAGACCTTCAGCACGCTCTCGAAGACATGGACGACTACGAGAAGGGCATCGTTCGTTGCAAGGGATGCCACACCGAGCTTGGGCACGGACATGGGCACAGGATGTCCTGTTCACTGGGCCCAGGCAGGCTCTCTCTGCCAGCCAGGGTCGATGAAGAGGGCAAGCTGACCATCGATCTTCCGGAGAAGAAGTGACAAGCGCTATCTGTGATCGCCTGGGCATCGAAGAGTGGGAGCTCATCGAGGAGGAGGTCATCGCCAAGTCGGACAAGTCCACGTGGCTCTACTTGCTGATGCTCTTCGAGACCAAGAGGCGTACGAAGAAGGCGAACAGCAACTGGTACGACCACAAGGCCACTCGGCTCAAGGAGAACGGGGGTAAGTGCCGAGTCTTCGTGAGCTGCAGGTTGTGCGGGGAGATGCTTGTAGACGATGCGACAAGGCGCAACACCAAGTTGCTCAAGGTTCACTATGCGGTGATGGGCACTCACTGCGATACGCACTACAGGGAGATGCTCGCCTACCATCGCAAGTACCGCAAGCTCGGGGTCATCAGGGCCATCTACGAGCAGTGGTACGTGGGGTCAGCAGGCTCGGTCGATGACATGCTCAAGTACTGGATCAAGGCAGCTGAGCTGAACGGGTGGGCAGAGAAGGAGCCGGAATGAACGACAGGGAGTTCGAGCTCGAGGCTGACCAGTACATGCGGGAGAAGGCGTGGGATAGCCGCAAGAGCTACTACGGCTACAGCACCTGCGAGCCCGATGGGAGCTGGAAGTTCAGTGGCTTTCAAACCACCCCAGACTCAGATCATCCGACCTTCATGTTCGAGGTTGAAGTGGTCTACTACGGCAAGGAGCCAGACAATAAAGACTGCCCTTGGCAGCGTGAGAGCCACGGGCTCATCTACACCGATGATGTCATCGCCGTGACGCTCTATGAGTGCTGCTACTCCCTCTGGCACCTCGTGGATGGGCACTCCATGCATAACCCTTATGGTCGCACCAACATCTATGAGTGGAAACTCACGCCTGAATCACTGGAGAAGATCAAGACGCGCGGGCTTACCAGGAGAGACCCATGAGAGAAGTACGAGGCCGTAGCCTCACCGAAGAAGAGTTGAAGTTCTGTGAAGAGTACGGCCTCAACAAGGGCTTCGATGACGATGACTTCGGCACCGAGCAGTACAACCACATCTGCTGGCCGTACTTCACAGACGGCGGGGCTATCTGCAAGTCCGAGCGGCTCTGGTTCTCAGGGCATGCTCTCGGCACCAAGCCCGTCGAGTGCGACGAGTGCATCACCCGGCTCGGGGAACTGATGAAGGGAGACCGCACGCTCCTCCAGCTCATCAAGGTTGCTGGAGATACTGCTGAGAAGTACTTCAGGGGCGCTCTTGCAGCCAGTCAGTACTTGTGGATCAAGGGCGGAGAAGAGGGTCTGACCCTCGAAGAGGCAGAAAAGGACTTGCGTGATGCTCTCACCATCTGCTGGAAAGATGGCTAAGAAACCTGCACCTAGATCGAAGAAGTACTGGACGGAAGAGGAGGTACATATCCTGGAAAGGCTCTGGGGTACCTTCTCTGTAAAGACCATAGGGAAGAGGATTGGCCGGACGGACGTAGCGGTCGTCACCAAGGCCTGTCTTCTCAAGCTCGGTCCTCCTGGTCGGGGGACGAAGAGGATGACGGTGCTCTGCCGAGAGTCTGGCTACCACCCTCACCAGATTCAGTACGCAGCGAAGAACCTGGGCCTTGAGCTTCAGTACTCCGCTGACACGCGCATCCAGGACAGGCACCTGAGGCAGTACCGCCAGTACGCCATCACGGAAGAACAAGAGGAGGAGATCCTCGCCTACCTGAACAAGAAGCCGGACGGGGAGAGGCTCTACTGCAATGCTCCTGGCCATCGCACCAAGAACGGCGTGTGGGGAGTAGGCAACAAGCCTCCCTGTTGTGATGAGTGCAAGACCACAGCTCGTCCTCATAGGGGCAAAGGGCTATGTGGTAACTGCATTCAGCGTCGTATCCGCAAGAACGCCAAGCTCAAGAAGTGGGCAGAGAAGGTAGGTCTTGGGGAATAAGAACAATGAAGTAGATCACCTACTTCGTGGAGGTCTATATGGCTAGTCGTAAACCCTTTGGTTTTGAAGTAGCTCTTGTCCTGTTGCAGCATGGCATGAAGGTCAAGAGGGCCTCCTGGCGAGGAGTGAACAGGGGCTGCCACCTGGTCATCGTCAATGGACAGCTCAGGGAGGATGATCTCAATCTCCCCGGGGAAGACAACGTCGCTTCTCTTGATGGGGACGACATCATGGCGGACGACTGGCAAGTCTTCGAGGGCAAGTGACATGGGCGACAAGATCAACCCCGAAAACAAGATCCGCATCGATAACATCGCCATCCAAGAGATGATGAGCATGGCGCTTGAGGAGGTGCTGAAGAACTTCAAGGCCAGCGGCGGCATCCAGAAGTATGTGAAGAACCAGTTCGATCAGAACCTCCAGCACGCCGTCTACGCGCTCATGGGCCTCAGGAGCGACGGCTTCAGGGAGTTCAGTGTCATCCAGGGCGGGCGCCTGATGGATCTCGTCATCGAAGAAGGCGACCCCATCATCAGGAAGTTGGTTGCAAGCGCCTTCAAGAAGATCGACTACGACAAACTCGAGGCAAAGGTGATCAATGAGATCTCCAGGTCGTTCGAGCACTACCTCTACCAGGCCGTCGACAAGGAGATGAAGGAGAAGCTCAAGCGTGCTGCCGAAGAGACGGCTCACTGGGTCATGGGCTCAGACGTCGTTGCAGACGCCATGACCGCCGAAGACCTGCTCAATGAGCCTGGTGGGGAAGAAGCCCTCAGGGACCGGATTCGCGAGCGGGTGCTCGCAGGGCGGAGGATGTGGTGACCAGAAGCCCCTTGAAGATGTCAGTCATCAAGCTCATCAGCGACGCTGTTGAAGGCTGGGAGGAGAGAATCAACCACGAGGGTGGCATCGAGAGGTACATTCAGCGCGAGCTCACCGCTCACCTCGATGCGGCTATCTGGGGTCTCGTCGGGCTTCGCAAGAGCTTCGATGAGATGGAGCTCGAGCGGAAGGGCATGGTGATACTTCAGCTCGACGAGAAGTGCAGGCAAATAGCCATGGACTTCCTCGAGAAGAGCCTGAGGGACGTCAAGCCACTCAGCACCAAGGACAAGGCGAAGCTGCAGAAGCTTTACCAAGAGGCTCTCTGGCGGAGGATCGAGCAGGGCATCTACTCGAAGACCGAAGAGCGCGCAGCCGCGCTCCTTCTTGAGATCTCCGACGATGTTGACGCGTTGGTTCGCGAAGAGTTCAAGAAGGATAGGGTCCGCAGCGGGCTGTGAAAGAAGGCTCGGGGGTCACGCCCCGGGCTTTCTTTCTTAGCTACGAGGTCGACCCGAGCGTCCGAACAAGCCCCTCACTGTGGTACCTTGCCTGTGCCGATCACCAAGGAGACACGCTGATGGGCTCTAAGACCGACTACCTCGAGAACGCAGTTCTGAACTACTGGTTGCGTGCCAACGTGGGAGGCCTCACTTCCCCCGCCACGGTGTACGTGGGGCTCTTCACCGCGACTCCAAGCGACACGGGTGGTGGTACTGAAGTCGCTGGCAGCGGGTACGCACGCCAGGTCATCGCCTTCAGCGCCCCTTCCCCCGCTGGCACGATGGTCAACAGTGCGATCATCGACTTCCCGGCTGCGACAGGCTCGGGGTGGGGGACGGTGACGCACTTCGCCATCTTCGACGCGCTGACCGTCGGCAACATGCTCTACTGGGGAGATCTGGACGTCGCGAAGGTCATCAGCCTCAACGACATCTTCCGGTTCACAGCCTCATCAGTCACGATCACGGAGGATTTAGGTGGCTGATAACGTCGTCATCAACGCGGGCAGCGGTGGCCCAACGATTCGTACTGAGGACGTGGGTGCGGGCGTGCAGATGCCCATCACCAAGATCCACAACGGTGCGAATGACGCTGATGGGGGCCCAGTCACGTCGGCCAATCCCCTCGATGTTCGCGTAGGAGATGGGACGAGCACAGCTGTCGTCAAGGCCGCGTCTACAGCAGCTGTTGCCTCAGACACGGCCCTTGTTGTTGCGGTGTCTCCGAACAACGGCTTGGCTCTCGACGCGACCCTCACGGGGGGTACGCAGAAAGCCATCGCAAGGGGTGCCGCAAAAGGAGCGACCTCAGCGCTAGATGTTACGGCCACGATCATCGACGCGGATCACAACGCGCTTGATGTCATCGTGAATTCATCTGTTACCGCAGTGCAGGGCACCGGCGCTGGTGTCGGCAGCGCCTGGTTCGTCAAGCTCACAGACGGGACCACGACCGCGCCGATCAAGGCAGGTTCTACAGCCGCGGTGGCAGGAGATGCGTCGCAGGTCGTAGCGCTGCACCCTTCTTCGCCCGTCCCGTTGCCCACGCTCACCAAGAGCACGCAGGGAGCGACTGGCATCACGATTCAGCCCCTTCGCGATGCCGGTCGTGTATCAAAAGTATTGCAGGTTGTTGCACAAGCGGGCGTCACGACAGAGGCCTTGATCAACCTTGTCATGCTGTCGGATCTTTCCGCGGCGGGCGGGGCGACGAGCTACACGGTCACTGCCGGCAAGCGCTTTCGTATCCAGTCTTTCAACGTGACCTGGCGCAACAACACGTCGGGGGTTGGCTCCGTGACGTGCCGCTTGCGCGCCATACCGAGCGGCACGCTATTGGTCTCTTCCCCCGTTCTAGCCACTGTGACCGCCACAACGGGCGCCGCGACAGGGTCTGGCTTTACCAAAAACGTCACCTTTCCGGACGGGATTGAGCTTCCAGCGGGCGCCGTCCTCGGCATCAGTCAGATCGCCCTTGGTGCGGACGTGGGCTTCGATGTTCAACTCGTGGGGTTCGAATACTGAGAGAAGTCGGGTGCTAGAAGCGTCTGCACTGGTCTGGCAGACCTTCCTATAAACCGCCCGGAGTCAACATGAGCGGTTCTACCCTACTCTTTCTTCTCACCCTCTCCGCAGCCGGTTCCACCCTTCTTGGTACCGGCACGTGTACTGGTTCTTCTACTACCTCTGTTAGCCCTACTGGCCTTCACAGGGGTACCGGCTCTGTAGCCGGGCTCTCTACATCCGCAGCCTCTTGCCTCGTCATACACCGTGGCACGACCACGGTCCCCGGCCTCTCGACGGCTACCGCTGCGCCTCGCGGTATTCATCAAGGTGTTGTTGCAGTAGCGGGTCTCTCTACTTGCGCAGCTTCTCCTCGAGGTATACACAGAGGCGTAGTCGCTGTAGCTGGTACTTCAACAAGTGCGGCTTCTTGCGTCTCTGTACACCGAGCGACAATCACTGTAGCTGGCACTTCGACAGCTGCGTCTTCGCCTCTCTCTGTTCACCGTGGTGCGGTCTCTGTAGGGGGCCTCTCCGCCGCGTCGTCTTCTCCTACTGCCATTCATCGTGGTTCCATCACCACCGCTGGCAGTTCTACCACTACGGCTTCTCCTGTTGTGCTGCACCGGGGTACGACCACCGTAGCGAGCAGCTCTACTTGTGCTGCTTCTTCCGGCAGTGTGCGCCTTTGTACGGTCACAGTAGCGGGCAGCTCTACAGCTGCAGCTACCTGCCTTTCTGTACATCGCGGTTCAGCCACTGTCTCTGGTAGCTCAACAGACGCGGCTTCACCCTTTGTTATTCGTACAGGCGGAGCCTCTACGGCGGGGCTTTCTACAGCCTCTTCTTCCTCTCTTGCCATACACAGGGGATCGAGCTCAGTCGCTGGTAGTTCTACTACTACTGCCTCCTGTCTTTCCATCCATCGAGGTACCAGCACAGTAGCTGGTCTTTCTACCTCAGCGGCTTCCCCGGTCTGTGTGCACCGGAGCTACCCCACAACGGGTGGACTCTCGAGTGCGCTGGCTACCTCCAGGGTACTGAAGGGGACTTCCTGCGCAGGGGCTGGGTCTTCTTCTATCACGGCCACCCCAAGGGCACTTCGACGCTGCTCTCTCTCCATCTCGGGTAGCTCTTCTTCACAAGCGAGCGGGCTAGCTCTTCGCCGATGTACTGCATCGAGCACGGGTCTGTCGAGCTTGTCTGCGGCGCCACGCGCCATCAAGCAGGGGTCCTGTTCGACAACAGGGTGGGGGACCGCTGCCGCTTCGTCGGCTGTTATCAAGCGGAGCTCTTCGACAGCACTCGGTGTCTCGACGGCTTCCGGGGCATGTCTCCGCATCCCGCCGCCCTCTTCAGCGAGTAGCGCGGGCCATTGTTCGACATCGGCCTCTTCGTTTGCCCGGAGAGATGGCTCTGCATACCTGCAGGGGACTTCCTCTGTCACAGGCAGCGGCAGGAGTGACAAGCAAGCCAGCTGCTCTAGCAACGGCTCTTCGTCTACCTCGGCTGTTGCAGGGTTCTACGCTGGAGCAGGCCTGCATCTGACGGGCAGGCTTAGCTATGTCCTGCGGGTGAGCGCGAGCTCAACCCTGAGGACTGTCACTGCCACGGTGGCTCCCCTCCCTGTCACTGCCACGGTGGCTCCCCTCCCTGTGCAGCATGTAGAGCTGAGCTTGCCGGCGAAGGTCTTGAGCTCCGTGCAGCACAAGGAGCCTCGTGCCCAGCTTGTACACCGGGTTCTTACGTCCGCTACTGTCACGAGGTACTAGTCATGGATATTCGTATGATTCGAGGAGACACCCTCACGCTCGACTTGGTCGTGACCCAGGACGGCGCACCTATCGATCTGACGGGTTCCACCATGTGGATGACCGCCAAGTTGAGTGCCAACGACCTGGATGTCGATGCGGTGTTTCAGGTCACAAGCCCTACCAACATCACCTTCACCAACGCCGCGTTGGGCATGGCACGCATTCAAGTACCCCCGGCCAAGACATCTGGTCTCACCATCCTCGCCGGCAAGACGCTGTACGCCTTCTACGACATCCAACTTCAGTTTGCCTCAGGCAGCGTTCATACTGTCGATGGCGGCGCCGTGACAATCATACCAGACATCACGCGAGCCATCTGAAGCTCCGGAGGTGCAGACATGGATCTGAAGACGATGACGCAAGAAGAACAAGTACAACTGGGCATGGACACGGCCATGGCCATCTACGAGATGGGCCGGATGGCACAAGAGCGTGGCGAGAGTCTCGACTCTTGCCCCTGGAACGACAACGAGGCCATCGGTGAGTCTTTCCCGGCCACGCCGACGCGCTTCTGGATCAAGGGCTGGATGGCGGGCAACGATGACGCCACCGTGAAGATGCCGATGGAGGCCGACACCAAGGGTTCTGTCGTGGAGACAGCCTCGAAGGACCTGCCGGGCACGCTGACCATCAAGATCGGCCCAGACGGCTCTCCCGGTACCTCGTTCATCAGCGTCGATGGGCAGACCGTGGGCATGGTGCAGAGCTTTCACCTCGCTGTGACCTCTACAGAGCTCGTGAAGGGCTCTGTGATCTTCTACAGGCACGAAGAGATGGGCAAGGCGGTCGAGAACACCTTGAAGAAGGTCCCGTGGCTCCTGGTCGAGGCTCGCGTCTCTGACCCCGTCACCGGTGAGCTCATCAGCGAAGCTGAGCTGGCCCGTCGGGGCACCGACAGGGACCTTCAAGAGGCCTTCAAGCGCAACTCGGCTGAAGACGAGCGGAAGCAGGCGGCAGAGAGGGCGCAGTCGATGATGTCCCAGCTGGCTGGCTTCGCTCAGAAGAAGACAGCGGCTGCGCCACCTCCTTCTGCATCGCAGATAGACGAGTTCAAGAAGATGATGTCCAAGAGGGACTCTCAGGGGAAGAATACCCTCATGAACAACCCCACTTTCTCTCAGTACCTCGCAGATCAGATGAAAGGGGCCATACAGATCCGTGCTTTGAGTGGTGTCATCGATACGGGAGCTGGCAAGATCAAAGTCTGATCTACGAGCGCCTCTTCCAGCACTCCATTCTTCAGGTACTCTTGAAGTATGAGCCTCCCCGATGAAAAGCTGGATGAGATGGTGATGCGCGCTCAGCTGATGGTCCACGAGCTCATCGATCAGGTCCCCGAAGACATGAAGGACAGGAACGCGCAGGCCATCCTCGCGTCCATCCTGATGTGCGAAGGAGCTGCCCTCTTGCAGAGCCTCGATATGCCCGACGATGCCATCCGAGCGGCGCTCAACACCGCCCTTGAAGGCGACGACATCGATCTCTACGTCCCCTGTGAGTGCGACAGCGCCTGCACCAACGAAAAGACCAAGCTGAACTGAGCCACTAGCCGAGCTCTTGAAGGCCGCACGGGTTTACGCCCTGCGGCCTTCATGCGTTTGTGCTCTGCAAGTTTGTCGTTGCCTCCGGCATAAGGATGTTGGAGGCAACTGACTAATGACTACCAACATCGAGCTGTTCACCAGCAAGCGCAAGCTCGCTCCTGCCATCAACATGGAACTGCTCTCCCCTGAGCAGCGCCGCATCGTGATCGCCAGCGATGTCATCGCCGGCATCAAGGCCAAGAGGTTCAAGCCCACGCGCGGTTACTTCGTCGACATCGTGGAGAACAAGTTCCACGAGCTCGCGAAGCAGGAGTCCTCTCTCTGGCACAACAGGCTCGAGGAGGTTCTGAAGGGGACTTCTCTCCGGGACTTCTTCAACGAGACCGAGTGCAAAGTCTGCGCTCTCGGAGCGATGTTCGTCTCCATGACGGAGGTCTTCGATGAGAAGTCGAAGACGGGAGACGCCTTCAACCACGAGCTCAACAGCAACATCGGCTACACGGAGATCGAGAAGGCGATGGGGCGGTACTTCGAGCCTAAGCAGCTCAAGCTCATCGAGACGGCCTTCGAGCGCGGGTGCGGGTGGCACAAGATCATGGTCTACGCGCATCCTACTGATCTTGACTTCTACCTGCAGGGGTTCGCAGCCGTCGACTTCGGTATCAACCTCCCCGATGACCACGGCGAGCGGATGATGGGCATCATGCAGAACGTGGTCGACAACGGCGGCACGTTCGTCCCTCCGCCCATCGACATGCTCCAGCGGAAGGAGGAGATCGTCCAGTGGGTCAGGGCACATAGCGATGACCCTGTGGAGGATGAGGAAGAAGAAGAGGAAGAGGATGACAGCACCTGCGGCTCAGGTCACAAGCCCTACCAACATCACCTTCACCAACGCCGTGTTGGGCAGTGCGCGTGCGACTCAGATGATGACGAGGAAGAAGAAGACGAGTGGGAGGAAGAATCCAAAGATGACGATGAGGAAGACGAGGAGGACGAACCCTGAGGAGTAGCCATGGCAAGCGACGCTCGCCGTAAGCGCAAGATGCATGAGCGCTCTTACAAGCAGATGGCTGAGAAGGGGAAGAAAGAGCACATCGAGAAGTTGATCAAGGGCATCAACTTGTACGAGATGAGGGACCTGACCGGGGTTATCATCGATGCCATCAAGAAGAAGTATCCGGCAAGGCCGGCTGACTTCGACGAGTCCAGAGTCCAAGCGGCCCTGTTTGTGACGGCTTGCCTTCGCGTAGCAACGACCATCTCTGGCTTCGCTCTCCTTACCTTCGACGACCTCTGGGTTCTTCTTGAAAGCGCCTACAGCCTTGGCATGCAGGAAGAGGTACTGAATAAGTACATCAAGATCATGGCTGAACGCGACGTCGAAGACGAGTCCAAGGAATAAGCTACAGGGGGCCCTGCGGGGCCCTCTGTACTTTTAGCCTCTACAACCTTCATCATCTGATCTATGGGTCTATTCATGTTCCGTTCACTCTTGAAAGGCGCAGCCGTCGAAGAGGCGAGAGAAGTACATGGCAGAGAAAGAGCTGCTGGGTCTTCACAACAACCTGGAAGAAGAGGGCGACTTCAACCGGTGGTACGAGGAGACTCAGATGTCCGATGCGTATGAGTACGTGCATCGTCGTCCGCCCTACGACGTCCGGATGTTTGCCGAGAAGCTGATGGTTCGGCTCATCCCCCTGCTCAAGACTGACCTCGCGAAGTTAGTGTATGCTTTCGTCATGTTGACCAAGGAAGCCCTGGAGGCCTGCCAGGACGAGCTCGAGAAGATCGCCCTCACGCGCTACGAGAAGGAGATTGCCGCGGGCAACATCCCTCGAGGGGCTGTGACGCCCGGGGTGGCGAACATGCCGGGGCTCTTCAACATGGCCAGCCGTAAGGCGAGTCGAGACCAGCTGTACGCTGGGGCAGAGAAGAGCCCGGAGCAGGTTGCTGGTACGCGTCTTCTGAACGAGAAGAAATACCAGCAGACCATGAAGCTTCCCGCTGGGGAGCTCCCCCAAGCCGTGGGTATTCGTGGCATCCTCAGCAAGCGGCCCACGCCAAAGATGATCACTGGAATGACACCAGATGTTGGTCTGTCCGGTGATGTGGCATCAAACATCCACGTCCCTGAAGAGACCGGTGCCCTGCTGCGGCAGATGAACGGTGGCTTCCTCGGTAAGGCGCGCGTGAGTCTTGCTCAGGGACTGTCAGTGAATCCCGCTGCGGACATCGGCACGATTCTGGGGCCAAAAGCCCCCGTGGACTCTTCTCTCAATCACGCCGCCCTGCAGCACGAGCTCGGTGAGGCAAGCGTTCTTCAGAAGGGCGTCGCTCGGTTCCATGCAAGCCACCTCGGCGTGGAACCCATCCTCCGAGAGAACATCGCTCTTCAAGGCGACCCCGAGGCCCAGAAGCTGATGGCCAGTACGCGCCAACAGCACGGAGATGACGCTCACGTTCAGAAGCTTCTTCGCCGTGCAGGTGCCACACCCGATGCCCCCCTTGCTGTTGGTGGGCGTCAGCAACGAACCATAGAGAGGATGCTCGACCAGAGCAAGGACGTGCTCTCTCCTGCCTCCAGGAAGAACACGATGCTGGGGGCTGCTCCGCTGGCGATGAGGCAGGAGCTCGCCGACCTGCCTCTTGATGACGCGGCCAAGGGCAAGCTTCTTCTGAGCCAGCCCAACCCCTTCATGCACACCCCGCATCTCCCCGCGCATGTACCGTCTCAGGCGGATATGAACGTGGTGAAACTTCGGGGCGAAGACATCCGTAACGAGTACCTGAAGGCTCTAACGGGTGCGAAGGACCTCGAGTCTGGTGGCATCCCCTCTCTCAAGAACCTGATCAACCACATGAAAGACATGCGGTCGACTCGTGGGCTGATGCAGAAGTTCCTAACCAAAGGACATTGATCATGACGATGGTTTCTCAGACTCCGTTCTTTCGTTTCGTAGCGTACGTCACCTCCAAGATCTGCCAGGTGGTTTACAAGCTCCGGGGCAAGTAACAAGATCGCTAGGCCATGACCAACCACCGACAAGCCCTCTGGTAGCTGCCCCGAGGTCCTCCCGTAGCCCTCTCGCTAGCGTTCCCCAACCGACTGAGAGGAGAAGACTATGGCTAAGAGTGACCTGTTCTACAAGCTGCAGAAGACTGTTCGTGCGAACAAGGGCCAGGTGGACCGCTACACCCACCTGGCGCACATGTTCGAGAAGGGCGTGCCGTACGCGGCCATCGAGCCCATCGTACGAGACCACAACCAAGCGTCTGCCTACCGGGTGCAGCATGCTCTCGATCAAGCAGAGCTTGGTGCTCCGCCTGAAGGGAACATCGTTGTCTCCGACAAGCTCACCGCGTGGGTGAAGCCCATCGAGGGGCAGGTGAAGCTCGAGACGCCCAGGGTGCCGAAGGTGAGGCCTGTCCGTGGCGCCGCCAGCGCGGCTTTACCTGGTCGTGAGGGCAGACCTGCCCCCAGGCCAGCAAGCTGTGCAAGCGGCCCACGCCATGCGCGAGTTCGCAGCTCACCACCCCGAGACAGAACGGGCGTGGTACGAGAGCTCGAACACGCTGGCCCTTTTGACCGTGGAAGACGAAGCCGCCCTTCGAGCCTTGCTCATGCAGGCGTTTCCGAAGGGGTTGAAGGTCTCACCCTTCCACGAGCCAGACAGGGGTGGGGAGATGACGGCCGTGGCCTTTGAGCCAGGGGCCAAGAAGCTGATGAGACGGCTACCCCTAGCGCTCATCTGAAGAACAAGTTGACGTCCCGGCTCTGTGCGTACAGGGTCGGGACGTTGTCGTTTGCCCCCGTAGCTCAACTGGTAGAGCAGCTGATTCTAAATCAGTATGTGCGGATTCAAGTTCCGTCGGGGGCGCAAAACCCCTCTTCTAGAGGGATAAGAGTAGTGAGGTGATGCATGACTAAGGCCGAGCTTGAAGAGGATGTACTTTCTCTTCGTAACAGTTACAAGCAACTCTCCGATATACGTAACACGCTCTTCTCGGAGCGTAACGCCTTGCAAGAGAAGCTCGTCGCAATGCAGACCGAGCAGCCCTACGCGCTCCGGAGCGCTACTCTTCCGTTCGCGAAGCTCCAGGAGCTTACAGCCGATTACAACTCTCTTGAGACAGGAATACGTACTCTCAAGACAGAGAAGGCCGAGCTGTACGGGCAGAACGACCTGCTTCGTAAAGAGCTTCTCAGCACCAAGGCCGAGCTCACCGCTTTGATGGAGTTGAGGGACAAGGAGCACCGAGAGCACGACCAGAAGATCGCCAGGGTCGTTCTTGAGCTTCGAGCCAACCTCTCACTCGAGCTGACTCGCAACGCCGCGTTTTATGATGTGGTGGGGTCACAGGTGAAAGAGATAGAGGCTCTCCAAGCAACCTGTGCAGCTCAAGTCAGGGCATCTGCCGAGTTCTCCAGAGAGAGCATCAACCACTCTAGGCGCGCTGAGTACCTTCAGACGTGTCTCGACCAGCAGGCGAGTGTTTTGGAACAGCAGGGGATAGGTCTCCTGGACATCCAGCAGACGGACTACCTCGTTCTTCAAAACAAGTTGATTGCAACGCAACTTGAGCTCAACAAGCTCACAAGGAATAAGACCATGAACAAAGAGACGATGATCGAGACCGTGAAGAGCGACGCGACGGATGCGGGCTACCGCGTGGCAGGCAAGCAGCTCGTCAAGCTGGTGCGTGACCCGCTGGCTGCCACAGTGGCTCGTCACCTGGGGCCCGAGGATGAGTCGCTCAGGATGCGCGTGAGCGAGTTCCTCACGACCGACGTGGGCACGGCCATGCTCGCCGGCATGCTCTCCGCCGGCCTGTCAGCCCTGCCCAACCAGAACGAGACGGTGCAGAAGCTCGCGCGTGAGCTGCGCGTGCAGGGCATGAGCGACATGGGCAACATGCTCGCTGACGTGCTGACGGGTCCGCTGATGCAGGTCGTCTCGACCTACCTCAAGGACATGCCCGAAGACAGCGGGGTGCGGGTGGCCGAGCTGCCCGAGAACACCAACGTCTCATCCCTGCCCGGGATGAAGGGGCGAGTGACCGTCTGAGTGTGGTGAGAGGGGCCTTCGGGCCCCTTCTCTTTTTAGCTTCAAAGAGTGGCGATCTAAGGGATAAGGACAATGGAGGAACTCCTATGGCCATGACTGCAGAAAACAGCATCAGCAAGATCAAGAAGATCATCGTGTTCTCGAACTTCCCGAAGGCTCAGTACGAGACCCAGTTCGCCAAGAAGTTCGAGCGAATGGAACTCGAGGTGGCTCGTGTCGTTCACGAGGGGCACGGCACGAGCGTCGATGTGAGCTCGTACGACGCTGTTGTAGCGCTCGTCACGCTCATGTCTTTCGATCAACGCAGCAGCCTCAAGGTCCTCGCGAAGAAGTATGGCAAGCGGTACATCAGTCTCGAGGCGAAGGCTTCTGAATGGCCGGCGTTGCTTGGCATCGACATGAGCACGACGACACCTGTCAGCATCGAGACGCCTGAGGGAATCGTGAAGGTGAATAACCTACGCGACTTCCAGGAGACATACGAGAAGGTGGTCGAGGAGCTAGAGGGCAAGCTCGACAGAGAGATGAAGAGCTCCCAGCAGGCTCTCGGTGACGTGATGGGTGAGCGAGACCAGCTCAAGGCACACTACGAAGAGCTGAATGCCTTGCACAACAACCTGGGCAAGGAGTTCAACACTCTCCAGGACAAGCTCAAGGCTGGCGGTTCCTCCTCACCACAAGAGCTTACGGAAGCCAAGGCGAGGGTTGAGACGCTTCAGAATCAACTGCGCATCTACAAGGAGATGGTCGGCTCTGTCGAGTCAACGATGAAGACGGCGGAGGGTCTCAAAGCGGAGAACGACGACTTCCGGGAAAGCTGCAAGCAGCTGGTGGACAAGAACCAGCAGTTGATGAAGCAGTTGGCCGAGATGACGTCCAGGGCAGAGCAGAACATCGCTGCGTCTCGCAAGGCAGCGGAGTCTCTCACCCTGCTGACGGAGCGATACACGCAGGTGGAGCTCGAGAACAAGAAGCTGACTGCTGATGTCAGCCGGCTGAGCAGCGATGTCATCAGGGCGAATGGCGCCAAGACATCTTCGGAAGGCACCTCGAGGGAGGTGATGGCGAGGGCGGAGAGAGCGGAGAAGGAGGTCGAGGTGCTGAAGGCCGAGATGTCCAAGCTCAGGGTGGCCACCGCTTCCAAGAGCAGCAAGGAGATCAAAGATCTCATCGAGTCTGCCAAGACGATGGTGCGTCTGGGAGCGATGGATGCGACCAAGGCCTTCGAGCTCATCTGCAACTTCAAGGAGTGATATGAAAGACTACTCAAAGGTAGCGAACCTCGGTCCTGGGCCATGGGAGGGGGAGTTCGATATAGAGCAGTGGGTCCACAAGGGGCTCTGCTGCTTGATCATCCGCAGCGGAGGCGGGTTCTTGAACGGGTACGTGGCGATGCCCCCTGGGCACCCACTGCACGGCAAACACTACGATGAAGAGGGCTTCTACAAGCTTCATGTGCACGGAGGGATAACCTACGCGGGGGACATCTTCAAGAACAGCCCGGAACTCAGGCCTCACCCCCTTGTTCTGCCAGACTCCTGGTGGGTGGGGTTCGATACGGGGCACAGCTTCGATTACAGCCCCGCGATGGCTGACATGATGAAGAGCAGGGACCTGCCCGGGGATCTGCTCAACAGAAACCAGCACAAGGAGAGGTACCGAGACATCGCGTACGTGAGGAAGGAGGTCAGAGTGCTCGCCGACTTCCTGCTCGACCCTTTCAAGGACGAGTAGGAAAGAAGGGCCCCGCAAGGGGCCTTTCTCTTAGCTCCTGGGTCTGCCTACAATGGCCAGATGATGGATAGCCTGTACTACAAGTCCTTCTCTCAGGAGCTCGAGAAGATCGCAGCTTCCCCAGTGAAGCCGGGTCTGATGCGACGGCTCATGCACAAGGTCGTCGACTACTCGCCTGGGGTGAACCCCGTTGCAGAAGAAGGATTGGGCAAGGTCGATCGCTTCCGGCAGAAGGTGCGTGGAGATCTGGTTCGGAACTACGCCGACCGGTACGAGAACATGGCACCGGGCCCAGAGAAGAACGAGTTCCTCCGTCGTCTTAGCCAAGAAGATAACGACGTGATGCGAGCTCGTCTTCTTGCTGGTGGAGCAGCCCTTGCCGGTACAACTGGCGCCATGGTTGGCACGAGCGCCTTGGTTGGTAAGGGCATGGAGTATGCCGGTAATAAGGCCATCGAGCATGCTACAGGCGAGAGCATGGAAGCGCCCGAAGGCGTGGAAGATAGGGAGCACGTCAAGAACCAGCTCGACAAGGCCGAGAACTGGGGCAAGCCCTACGTTGGAGATCTCGCAGCCAAGGGCACACGAGAGCTTGTCGAGCGCACGCTTGTCGATGGTGCCATGACCGACAAGATGACGCTCAGCGACCCTTACCAGGCGATGATGAATACGTCGCTGGCGAAGCTCACCAACAAGATGACCGGCAAGCCCATGCTGGGGAACTTGCTCGGTACGCAAGTCGCCTACCACGGCACAACGCCAGAGGCCGTGCAGAAGATCATGCAGACGGGCCTCGACCCTTCGTACGGGGGTGTTGAAGGGGGCGGCGCCTGGCGTATGCAGAAGCGCCAGGAGCACGCGCAGGAAGCCGCTCAAGCCTCCAAGGCTTTGAAGAGTGCATGGCGTCGAGGGGACATCACCGAGCGTGAGTTTGTTGAGAAACAAAAGGGCATCACGGGCTCCCTCCTCGACAAGACCAAGGACATGCTTGGTGTTGATGACAAGATGAACCTCGGAGACACTCCTCACATAGGTAAACCTTCGGTAGATGTGAGGACGGAACACCACGCTGCTGATAAGGCTGTGCAGCCCCACATGACCTTGATGGGCGCCGGCAGGCGTGTGCCTGTTGATGCAGGCAACTTCGTCGATCAGGCCAAGGGCAAGACGTACGTAGGCAAAGGCGGCCTTGGTCGCTTTGCTGCTGGCTGGTACGGCATGGTCAGCCACCCGGAGACTTCTGCTCGACTTGGGGAGGCCGTTGAAGGCTCTAAGAAGAAGTTCATGAAGCACTACGGTGACCATATTACGGGTCACTTGGATGGAACGGACCCCTTGGGTCTGCCCAAGTACATGGGCAACACCATACTCCGTTTGCCCGTCGATATGTCCTCAGAGATGGACAAGTACAAGGACCTGGTCTTCGCTCCGAAGAACCCGAACGTGGTCGCTATGGCCATGCCGAGTGAAGAGTACGACCAGAAGTTCGTACGTGACCATGATGACGTTACGCGCATGCAGACAGGTCACTGGTCCAAGGAGAAAGTGGACCCAAGCCGCCTGAATCCGACTGACGTGACGGCCAAGCAGATCTTGCAGAACCGTAGCAAGAACTGGCTGCAGTACGCCAAGAAGCATCCGGGGCAGCTGGCCTCTGGCGTTGGAATGGCGGGCCTGAACGCGCTGACCACAGGTGCCGCAGTGAAGAGTGTCGGTCGCTTGGGTTGGAAGATGCTGCCTGGTCAGGCTCAGGACAAGCTTCGTGACATGAAGAACAACGCCGTCGACAAGGCCACGGAAGTCAAAGACGACGTCGTGTCCAAGATCCGCAACCGTGTGGGGCAACCATGAAACTCGCTCAGCTCTCTCCCGAAGTCCGCCAGAACCTCCTCGACAAGATCGACAAGAAGGGCGGCAAGTGGCACTGGACGGGTAGCACCAACGGAGATGGCTACCCGAAGATGAAGGATGAGGGCGAGCTTCGCCTCTCGACCCATCTTGTGATGGAGCTGCACGGTCGCACTGTGCCTGATGGCAAGGTTGTCATGCACAAGGACAACGACACGAAGAACATCGCCCCATCGAACCTGCGCATCGGCACCCAGAAACAGAACCTCAAGATGATGCGCGATGAGGGACGAGATCGTCCTCGCGGTGTCGATCAAGAGCCAGACGTGAAAGAGAAGAGAGCAGAAGAAGACGACCTGATGTCTTCTTCTCGGGCCATCGGTCTCGGCAGCGCAGGTGTTCTCGGGAACTATCTCGGCAACTACGCGCTCGGAAGCCACGTCAAGAAACGCATGAACAGCAGTGCCAGCAGGGCCAAGCCCGAAGACCTGGCCGTGCTCGCGAAGATGGAGAAGGAGTTCACCGATAGTGGTGGCGTTACCGCTGATGGCTTTTCTGCGGGGTATGGCAGGAAGAGGGATCTTCTTACCGGAGCAGAGAAGCAGACCATTCTCATGCCTCAGAGGGTCAAGAGCGCCCCCATCTTTGCCCACGAGCTAGGGCACGCTGACATAGATAGGGGGGTTCTGAAGCACACCCAGAAGCCGTGGACTCGTATCATCCATCGAAACGGCACCGCGCAGCTGGTTTCAGCAGCCTCGGGTCTTCTCTCCGGCGTCACAGACAATCCGTACGTGCAAGCAGCTGGTCTTGCAGTGCCCGGTCTTCTGCACGCCCCGCAGCTTGTTTCTGAGGCAGGTGCTTCGATACAGGGCTTGCGCCGGATGCATCACGCAGGGGCCACCAAAGGTCAGATCCTTGGGGGTGCTGTGGCTGACCTCCTGCCTGCCTTTGGCACATATGGCACGGCCGCTGGTCTCGACATGAGCGCTGCTCTCGCCAACCAGGGGGTAATGCACTCAGTCCGTGACGCCTACAAGACGCAGCAGGACAAGCTGTTGAGGCGGAAGGAAGCGGCAGCTGCCCTATCCGTATCGGAGAACAAGATGATCTCCATGGCCGCCTCCAAGATGGGGGCTAAGCCTATCAAGGTGAGGATGGGCAAGCACGCGAGTTTCGACTCTTTCAAAGACGAGATCTTGCAGATCCTGCAAAAGTAAGAGGAACGGGCGTATAAGGCCTGTGATGCCCCCCATACAACCAAGAGCAAGCATGAACCAGCTCCAGACGCGCGTGAAGATCGTCCGCTCAGAGGTCCTCTACCAGTTCGAGAAGGACGTGAACAAGGCCATCACGGACCTTGAGGCGGAAGGCTTCACGATCGTGAAGATGGAGCAGATGGGTTCAGCCACCGTCTACTTCATCCACGCTCAGCGTATGGGAGCTGCCCCCAAACCGGAGGGTAGTGAGATCGTGGCTCCCAACATGCTTCGACATGTGGAGTACGAGTACAACTACCTCGATAAGGGGGAGAAGAAGTACCTGGGATTCTCCTCCTTCAAGGAAGCGGTCGCTTGGGCTTACAAGGACCTGACGGGTAATGACTCTAGTGTGCAGCCACTGTCCATCACGGCTATCACCACGCTTACCTACCCGACCGGAGACATCCACTTCCTGCATGAAGTGATGACCTGAGACAACAGCTGCCCATCCGTTCTTTCATCTACTGAAAGAACACTGAACTACAAGAACATATAGAACTCTGGGCATCTCATTGCATAGGGCCGAGCCACCATGCAGCAAGTTGCCAAGCGAAACCTTGAAGTAGCTCAGCCCACAGTCATGCTCCCCGACGCTTTGCTCGCCGCTGCGAGGCAAGAGCTTCTGATGGGCACTTGCACCATCGACTCGCCTACGAAGAAGGGCCTAGAGGCTGTAGCGAAAAACCACAACCTGCCCGTACAATATCGAGCAAGAGCTCTTTCTCTCCTGTGTCGTTTTGGGTGAACCGTGACAAAAAGCCCCGTAGCTGAAGATGATCCTGGCCAGAGCCTCTCCGAGCAGCTCAGAGAAGACCTGCAGAACGCCTTCTCCTTCGTGGAGGGGCGCAAGTCGGCGGAGTCGTTCGCGGCTCTGACGCCTGAAGATTGCATCGACCAGTTCATCGAGCGTATCGAGGGCAAAGGCACGCAAGCGCGCCCGAACGCCCTCGATCGACTCTCACAGATCCAGAGCCGCGTAAAGGCCTCGATCTCTCAGATCCGTGAGCTTCCCCCGGAAGCATTCCGCAATCCGACAGTGAGTGACGATGTGAACTCTGTGTTCAACGGAGACGATCTCGTCACGGACGAAGCGTGAAAGCCAGCATCTCTGGATTCGTACAAGTAACCAACCCAACAAGCAAAGCCCTACGCGTCTACCTGGCCTCCGACATCGATGAGCAGCCCTGGACCTGGCCTATCGTGGACGCAAAGGCGCGTCTCGAAGTAGCTCAGCAAGCTCTGCTGCCCGAGTGGGCGCCCCTGAGTGTCCTGCCTTTCGAGCACGCCATGACCGGACCTCTCGGGGTTCGTTCAGTTGCGAAAGACAGCGACCTCAAGATTGAACGAAGGACCAAGGACTCGGTCCACTACAAGTCCGAGTACGAAAAGACCACCATCGAACGCCGGCGCCTCAAGGCCCTCAGAAGCTCTGACGTTGTGTTCGCTTGGGTAGACAAGACCAAGACTGAGCTCTTCGGTGTCGAACTGGGCTACGCCTACGGGCTCGGCAAGCGCGTGATGCTCGCCTGCGCCACCCGGGAAGACCTGCTCAACCACCCGATGTTGATCCCCGTGGCCACGCGCATTCTCGTCTGCCCGGACATGGCCGAGGCCTACGACGAGATGATGGCCGACCTGGCCTACCAGTCCTCTGACAAGTTCGTACCCTTCAGGTCGAAGTTCAGCGGGACGTGCAAGGGCTGCCACGGGTCGTACCAGAAGGACGACCCGATCATGTGGAATCGGGGGCAGGGGTCGTACCACACCGACTGTTACACCCGGATGGAGAACCTCGACCCGACCAAGTCGCTCATCAGCTCTGAGCTGGTGGGGGCCATCCGAGAAGAGAACGCCCGTCTCGAGAACGAGAACACGACCCTGATGGTCAAGAACTCGATGCTCAAGGCGGAGGTGGAGAAGCTAAGGGCGCAGCTGCTGGAGGGGTGAAACGGGAGAGAAGACGCCAGGCGTAGTTCCAGCGGCTTCTGCCCGTAGGCTCGTTATCCCTGCATGTGCCGGTGGTGTAGCTCGAGAGCTTGTCACCGCCGGCCTTGCCCTGGCACGCGCCCAAAGACAGACGCAAGGCGGTGATGCCGACCTTGAAGCACTTCTTGCGATCGTTGACGAGGTCCTGCCCTGACCACGTCTTCATCTCAGTGGTGCCCCAGCTCACCTGGCCCTTGCCGAGGTTGATCTGCATGAGGCACCAAGAGCGGCCGAAGTCCCCTCGGCCCCACTTGCCCGTGCCGAAGTCCACTTCCTTCTTTAGCCCCGACTCGAAGAAGGCCATGGACATCACGAGGGCAGCGGTCTGCACACGCCCGTTCTTGCCCTTGAAGAGTGGTTCTTCTTCTTGTACAACCTCTGCAAGGTCCTTGGCGATCGAGGAGTAGCGAGCCTTCTGCTCGTCTTCCGGCTCATGAGCATAACGCGCGTACGTCAGGCTCTTCTCCCTGTAGGGGGAGATGGCCATCAGCACGGCGAAGACCCAGGCGGTAAATGCTTCCATGGGGCACGGAAGTAGTAGATGAACCACCCTTTGTCAACCTGCGTCATAGGCGCGTCATGAAGCCCAACGCCCTCGAAGTGTCCCTCAAGTTCTTCCAAGAGAACTCACTTCAACAGCTCAAGAAGCAGATGCTCTTTCAACATGGAAGCTACATAGCCTGGAGACTAAGTGCCGCTAGGTCTCTCCTCCGTCTCAAACACTCGTTACAGAATCTATACCCTTCGAGAACAAGCCGAGGTAAAGAGGAAGAATGATCACCGTCGATAAGATCCGCTGGGGCACCTACCGCAACTACGCTGGTCCCTGGTACGCAGGCAGTGTTCGCGTTCCGAGCGCTATGCCGGACAGCTCGTTCAACGAGAAGGCCATCTCGGTCATCACCGCAACCGAGGGTGGTCACTCCGATGCCATCAACATGTACGACGGCATGATCCTCACCGCCGGCGTCATCCAGTGGGCGGAGAAGGGCCAGAACAGCGTCTCCGACATGCTCGGCTTCATCCACGACCACGTCGTGAACAATATCGGTGCAGGGGCGGCCGACGAGGTGATGGCCCCGCTAACCGAATACCTCAACGTGCTCTGCGACATGCACCCCTCCTTCCATCCGAATGCCAGAGGCCGGTGGCGCTTCTACATCGGGGGAGATGAGGTCGACACAGTGCCAGAGCAGACGCGCCTCTTTCTACTCAACTCCAATGGGCAGGAAGGCACCTGGGATGAGAAGTCGAAGTTCTACGCCAAGCAGTGGGCTGCCACGGTGGCCAGCATCCTCTCCCACCCCTGGGCGCAGCAGGCGCAGACCGACTTCACCGTCCCGAAGCTCGTTCCCTACTTCGTCCTGCAGAAGGTCAAAGACAAGCTCTTTCAGAACCTCGAGACCTCAGGGATGATTGGCGCTCTGAAGGCCATCTACCTGTCCTTCGCCGCCAACAACCCGTCTCGCGCTTCCGAAGCCTTCCTCAAGGCAACCGAGTGCATGAAGGGCTCGCTCGAGCAGAACACCCCGCTCATCCTCAAGCACCTGACCTTCGACTCGGGCTACACCATCTACCCCGCCCGCTACAACGCGGTCCGGCCGGTGGCCGAGAAGCTCTTTGGGGTCGACCTGCCTGACTTCGCCTCCGAGCTCAAGCAGTTCGAGGACGAGCTCAGCGCCTGCACCATGCAGATCCCCGGCATCGACCTGAAGACGACGATGGGCATCCAGCAGGGCCTGCTTCGGCTTGGTTACGACCTCGGTCCGAGCAAGGCGGATGGTCGGATGGGCAACAAGACGCGAGAGGCAATCATGGCCTTCCAGCAGTCGAAGAAGCTTCAGGTCGACGGGGTGGTGGGTCCGAAGACCGCTCAGGCGCTCTCAGACGCGCTAGCGTGAACGGATGACCCTGTACATGGTCGTGACAGCGCGGGGCAAAGAGATCGTGCCAGACCTGGCCATGTTCTTCTCTGGCCCCACGGAAGACATCGTAAGAGAAGGGCTGCACCAGCGGCTCTTCAACGGAGAAGGCGTACTCGAGGAGAGTCTCGAGACGTATGGCCTGGAGCTCGTGGTCGCTGATGATGAACTTCAGGCGCGACTTCGTGCGTATACCGGGGATAAGAAGAATGAGGGGCCGTTACCCTCAGGAGGCTGTCACCGATGAGCAACCCCGTGATTGGCGTAGACGAAGTTGGTCTGGGAGCCTGGGCTGGGCCGCTTGTGGTGTGCGCCTTCGCGGCGCCCAACCTCGAGTGGAACGAGCCGGGTCTCAATGACTCGAAGAAGCTAGACAAGTACCCGAGGTGGGCGCTCGGCAAGAACCTCATCAAGATGTACGAGGACCAGTACGAGATCGTATGGGTCTCGGCTGAAGAGATAGACCGGATGGGCATCGCCAAGGCGCTGCCCTGGGCAACGAACGAAGCGGTCGAGAAGCTGATCGCCCGCATCGGCATGCCAGACAGGGTCATCCTCGATGGCAAGGACTCTGGGCCCTCTCCTGTGCTTGGTGCCGAGAGGTACCCACAGGCGGATGGCAAGTACACGCCAGTGATGGCGGCGAGCGTCATTGCCAAGGTCACCCGCGACGAGCACATGGCCTTCTGGGCCAGGGAGCATCCGAACTACGGCTTCGATCAGCACGTAGGGTATGGCACCGATATGCACCGTGAAGCCATCCAGTTGCATGGCCTTCTGCCCTTGCATCGGCGCAGTTACCGGCCCATCAGGGAGTATCTGGAGATTCATCCCGAGCCCTCCCGCAAGAAGGTACGGACGCTATGCCCCCCTCATTTGTCTTTGGTGATCAGCAACTAGAAGTAGCTAGGAGCCTCCACTCACAAGGACTCATCAGCACGCAGGTGTTGCTCGAACAGCTCGGGCTGAAGGAAGAAGACTTCATGGATGCACGTGACCGCGATCTGAAGATGAAGGACGAGCTCATCGAGACGCTCAAGGAGAACAACGCGAAGCTCGAGGCCTTGATAGAAGATCTCAAGAAGGAGAAGAGCGCTCTCGAGAACAGCGCTGATGGCATGGACCTGAAGCGGATGATCCTGCACAATGCCCTGCAGAGGACATCCGAAAGCTTCTACGCATCCCTCAACCTGCTCCTCGACTACACCATCGATCAGGCTCAGAAGGGGGACATCATGGCAGTGTCTGTCCTCTTGAACACGGCTGGTATGTTCTCGAAGTCACTCATCCCGCTGCCAACACCCCTTCACCATGTTCTGAAGAAGAGCGACATCTTCCCTCCCCACAAGTATGAGGAGATCCAGGAGATCTTGAACGCCGATGACCGTTGGAAGGCCAAGCGGGGAAACGAGGGTTGAACCACAAGATTGTTGCGTTTTAGGGCTCGTACCCTATACTCACCGCCACAACCTCTCTGTGGGAGTTGCAGAAGCCGCCCGATGCCGCCGGGCGGCTTCTGTCTTTTTAGCACCAACTTCACGCGTGGTAGCCTGAACGCGAGGAGATAGACCTTGGCGTTCGACCTTCAGATTGTGGCTCCACAAGAGGCGATTCCTATCAGCCAGGTGATCCCTTTGGAGGGGTCGGACCCTGCGAAGGTCATCGTCATCGGTAGCGACTTCACGGCCGTTGATGAGGTGTACATCAACGAAGTAGAGACCAAGAACTTCAGCGTCTTGGGTACCAACCAGCTCGTAGCGGAGCTGCCTCTTTCCGTGAAGAGCGGTACTGTCACGACCGTCTCGGTCCTCTCTAGAAGGCTTGTTCTTACGGAAGAGAGTCAGCTGAGGTTCAAGCTGAGCCGTGTGCCGGGCAAAGCCACGGGGGTGCTTCGACTCATCCAGCTCTTCATCAAGATCCTCTTGGCCACCCCAGGATCTGACATCTTCAGCCCTGGGCTTGGCGGAGGTCTGCTTCGGAGCGTGGGGCGGTCGTTCTCGAAGAACAGCTATGGAGCCATCGTGAGCGACGCAGTCGTCTGCGTAGATCTCACCAAGCGGCAGATCATAACGCTGCAGTCGACGCAGGGCGGTCTGCCCGCCTCAGAGAAGCTTCTCGAAGCACGGGTCTCGAAGGCAACATACGACGCCAACCAGTCGGCCATGCGGCTCACGATTGAGCTAACATCGCAGGCCGGTCGCTCAGCTCTCGCCAACCTGGTGTTGTGATTCATGGCCCTTCAAGACTTCCAGACCTACGTCCGCGAGCGGATGCGTGTCTTCAGCGACACAATCGACATCTCCGAAGGCTCACCGTTCGACAGCCAGGTGCTGCAGCCTCTTCTGCGCCGCATCGGTACGGACCCCTTCACACTCGATGCTGCCTCCTTCATCCTCAACCGGTTGGCTCAGGAGTTCCCTGACCTGGCAACGGCGGATGGAGATGCCATCAGCGATGGCCTGGTAAAGCCTGCTCTTCTGCTGTGGGACCCGATCATCCGGGAGATCCAACGCGTCAAGAGCATGCTCTCGATGCGAGACCCCAGCACCCTCACCCTCGATGAGGCGGAAGCCCTGGGGGCGAACCTCTTCGCTGAACGGGACAAGGGGAAGTTCTCTCGAGGTATTGGGCGCATCTACTTCGCCCAGCCCCAGCCGATCTCCGTCAACCAGACCAACTTCTTTACTTCTCGAGGGGGCCTGCATTTCTTCCCGACGACCATCCAGAGCATCAAGCTCCAGGAGATGATCCTCAATCGGGAAGGGGACCTGTACTACTTCGATGTCAACGTCGTCGCTGAAGCAGCTGGTGACTCGTACAACCTGGGCCCAAGCGAACTCTCGTCGATCGCCAACATCGCAGCGGCAGTCAAGGTCACCAACAAGGCGCGCTTCAGTGACGGCCTGCCCCCCGAAGACGCTGCCACCTTCCTCGGTCGAGCCCAGCAGGGCCTCACCGAGAAGAGCATGGTCACCGAGCGAGGCATCGCTTCGCGCCTGCCCAACGCTTTCCCCGAGGTCTCTCGCCTGGCCATCACCGGCTACCGAGACCCCGAGATGCAGCGCGACGTCATCGCCGGCGGCGGCCTGGGGGACATCGTGGCCTATGGTCTTGATGCTCAGGCCACGTCGGATGGCACCCTGCTCGCCAAGTCCAAGAGGTTCTACGCAGCCACGGGCAACTTCACCACGAACGTGGGTCCGGTCGGCCCTGTTACCGGCTTCGTTGTCACCCTCATCGACTGCTTCGGTACCGACACGCTCAAGGTTCGAGACCTCGACGTGGTCAGCGTCATCAACGCTCAAACCCTTGAGGTTTCCGAGCGCGTCATCGGCAAGAGCTTCTCGAGCAAGGCCTGGATGCTCCGCAAGAAGGAGCTCAAGCTCGGCAACATCCCCGGCGGCATTCTGTTCCCAGACACCGAGGATGGTGAGCTCATCCTCCCCGATGGTGAAGTGCACATCGGTGGCTGCGTCGACACGTTCATCCGGGGCTCCAACCTGGATGAGGCCACGCTCCAGCTCGACGTGGCTTCTGATGGATCACCTCTGCTGGAGGGCACGCAAGGAGATCTCAGCATCGGTGGCGGGTACTTGTCTCTCGGTGACTTCGTCCTTGGGACGAACTACGAGACCACCGACAAGATGTACCAGGACCTGGAGGACGCCAAGACCTTCCAGTACAGCTTGGAAGTTCTCGATGGTGTGGCCGCTGGCGTCTACCGCGTCCTCAACGTCATCCAGCTAGACAGTGCTGCTCCGCTTCTCATCCTGTCTCCTACACCTCTCGCGCCATCTGGCTCCTACAGGTGGAGGTTGCTGGACGAGCTCGACATCAACCTGGTAGAGCCGAAGGAGACGCGGGTTGAAGGCAGTGACGGACAAAGCACCCAGAACGTTGATGTCTTCACAACCGCTGGAAGTACGGACTTCGCGGCTGTGGGCGTTTCTCCTGGCGATACGCTTCGTATTCTGAACGGTCCGGACAAGGGGGACTTTGAAGTACTTCAAGTACTCAGCCCCTTCTTCACGCAGATCCAGTTGGACCGCGTGCTCACCGCTTCAACACCGGGCATCTCCTACCACGTGTTCCGATCGAACGCTGAGGGTGGTGTTCGCCGCCCTCTGCTGCGGATCAAGAGCATCGAGATCTTGGACACGTCGGGTCAGCCCATCGGTTCCAAGATTCCCTACGCCAAGGCGGTGGAGACGGTCAGCCGTTCGTTCGCCAACATCGGCCGTGGTGTGAAGTACGCGACGAATGACGCCAAGCTGGGGATGATTTCTGCCGAGTTCACGGGTGGCATCGACTTCAACCCTGGCGGAACGCTGTACGTCACGTGGGACGGTCTTGGTACTCCGTATGCTGCGAACTTCTTCGGCTTCACCAACGTCGTTACGAGGGCCTCGTCCATCAACGCGTCGTTCTCTTCGATCTATGGGGTCGACCTGGTCACGGTCATCTACGACGGCCTCAAGAGCTACCTGGGCTTTCTGCCTGTGGGCCCGAACCTGCGCATTCATCCACTGAGTGACCCCGGCGTTCTGATTCCGTTGTTCGGCACCACCGATCTTCCCGGCATCCGAGACATACACGTTGATGACGTCCCTGACTGGGAGGCCCTGGGTTCGGTCATCGACATTGATACGGATGTCGTGGAGATCACCGGGGGATACCAGGATGGTTTCTACGGAGATCTGTCTGTGGGTACAACGGGAGGTCCTAGTACCCTTCGTACTTCTCACGACTTCTTCCCGGAGCTGCACCGTGGTCTGAAGATCGGAGCTCGTAGCGTGGGCACTGCCCGCGTTTACTTCATCGAGCCCACGAGTGCGGAGATCGACGAGAACTCGGTGGTGACATCCACGAGTACAACGGGCATCCCGCTGAACTACATCCCGGACCCGAAGCTGAACACGCAGAAGGTTCCGGCTCTGCCCAATGGTGTGAAGCCCGTCAACGGTGTTGTTTCAGGTGCTGACTTCTCTTCGGCAGACAACGACTTTGTGAGCAAGGGCATCAGGGTCGGAGATGAGCTGGTCATCGACTACCAGCCTGTTGTTGGGTCCGTAACGCTCACGGACCCTGTGCTTGGCTTGCATCTGAGGCAGCTCATCCTGTCTCTCGACAATGGCCCAGACCAGACGATCACCTTCGTCAACGACGTCTCAACGCCAGATGCTGTATCGAGGGATGGGGTTGTAGACCAGATCAACGTCTCAGTGGGTCAGACGATCTGCTCTGTTGTTGACGTAGGTGGCGGAGACTACCGTCTTCGGTTCAACCAAGATCTGTACCTCTTGATTCGGGCGAACTTCATAGGCCCCACTTCCAACCCCTTTCTTGGGTTTGCGCTCGCTGGAGATGTCCACAACAGGTCTATAAGCGCTGGCACGTACACCATCACGTACGTGGGCCCGTCTGGCGTAGACACGCTGACGCTCAGCCCCGCAGCTCCTGTCCCTCTGACCGACCAGCAGTTCAAGATCAGAAGGCCGGGGGCTCAGCGCATCACGTCAACGCAGATGGCTGAGCAAGTAGCAGAAGCCGGCTTCTACTACTGGGACATCGAGCTAGTCAGCGAGGGTACGGGCGACCAGTGGAACATCGAGTCCGGGACGGACATGTTCCTCGAGAACTACCGCTCTGACGGGTACTACCTTACGACCACTGACGAGACCACGAGCTTCTCTCCTACGGAAGAACTTCATCTGCACGTCTCTCGGTCCATTCTCGAGACCGGCGTCGATGATGAGCCAGAGAACGCCACGCAGATCTCCGGCCAGAACCTGCTGATCACCTACGAGTACTCTGCCCTGGTAGAACAGGTGCAGAACTTCGAGCTCTCGGAAGATGAGCGTGTCGTGTGCTCGAGCCCCCTGTCGAGGCACCTCGTCCCCCACTTCATCCGCGTCGACCTGACGTACAGGGGCGGCTCGAAGGAGGCGGAGATGATGCCCGACATCGAGGAGTACCTGAAGGGCCTGCTGCCTGACGATGCCCTCGAGTCGAGTGACCTGCAGCGCATCCTCTCCGGGCGAGGGGCCACCAGCATCTCAAACCCCATCGATCTGCTGGCCATCGTCTACAACACGGACAGGTCGGTGAAGCTCGTCAGGTCTCAGGACGCCCTTACGACAGGGCGTCTGGCCTCCTTCATCCCGGACAAGATCACTTTGAAGAGGAGCGCTGGATAGCCTCGAGGGGGGGCTTCGGTGCTTCTACTTCAAGACCTGAGTGGGGGTCGAAGAGGTAGTCGCAGATTTCGCATCGAAGAAGGGACCGGGGTACAAGCGTACTCGGGTCCCCGAACGCGTGCTTGCCCACAACCTCTTTACGGCACTTGTTACCACAACGCCTACAAGCGAACTGCCTGTAGAACGCATCCAGTGTTTTTTGCTCTGGTGCAAGCTCGTTCTGGTAACCTTCGATGGCCGCCCAAACGATCTCAGGGTCTAGTTCTACGAAGGGCATGACCGAACCCTACACGGACAAGGATAGAAGATGCCAGGTGCAGTCATCGTCATCGACCAGTCAGCGGGCGCCGGTGCTGGTTCCCCAGGGGTCGCACGAAACGACCTCTGGCAAGGCCGAGAAGTATCTCTCAGCATCGGTACTGGCGGCAATACAAGCCCCCACTGGACCCTGCTCGACATCCCTCCTGGCTCTGCAGCGGCGCTGAGCTCAGCCACGGAGATTACCTGCACGTTCACGCCAGATCTGGTCGGTACTTATCGCATCCAGCTCGTGGTCAACGGCGGGGGTCCTGGCAACATCCAGACGCTAGTCGCCCGCGTGCGCAGGGACGCCGATGGGTTTCTTAGCCAGCGTGGTTGGGCGTACCCGGCAAAGGGGGAGATCGAGGGAGAGTCGAACTACGGCGGCAACACGCGTGGTTGGTCTGAAGCTCTTGAAAGCATCCTCGAAGACGTTCGCCTCAACGGGATGAGTGGAGGCGGAGGCGGAGGCGGGGCCGGTTCTTCGTACCTGACATTCATACCTTCAGGCATCATTTCTGGTGCTGGCGTCTACGACAACTGGACGACGTTGATGGCTGCAGCGGCAGGCATCCGTGGCCTGGTGAAGATAGTCATCTACGAAGATGCGGTCATTCCTCCGGGTACCTGGGAACTCGATGGGCGCATGGAGCTGGTTGGCGTGAACAACGTACCAACCGTTGATCTTGTAGACGGATGCATCTTCAACGACGCCACGGTTCTGCGGAACCTGAGCATCCTCTCGTACTCGACGAGCACGGTCTTCCGGCGCTCCGTGCTCTCGCAGCTGAACATGACGTTGTACAACGTCAACATGCAGGCCCAGGACGCTGGGCACCTGTTCGTCAATGCGAGTTTTCAGACGCTGCACCTGCGAGAGGGGTCGTCGATCTACACGGGTGCCGCCGCCGGCGCGTTGATCAGCCTGACCGGCGGCCAGGCGCTTAGTCTGGAGCTGGATGATCGCAGCAGCGTCGACAACGACTGCATCATCGGTGCGTTCGGCAGTACGGTACTGCTCACCAAGCTGTCGCGCTTCGTCAGCTTCGGAACGCAGTCGGCCTTCTCTGGGTTCATCTCGACGGCTAGTCCGGCGAGTCTTCTTACGAACAGCGACATCGACGCAGCGGCGGCCATCTCGGGTACCAAGATCAACGCCGACTTCGGCAACTCGGTCGTCTCTACGACGAACGTAGTGATTGCCGGTGGCTTCTGGGGCGTGACCCTGGATTCACCGACGGGTGTTCCGGACATTCTGTTGATCGGTCACCTGACGTGTACGAGCATTCAGCTTGGTCACGTGGGCATCAACACCCTCGTACCTGGCAGCTTGCAGCTGTCTGCGCTTGGTACGGGTCTGGCGCACTTCGGTGCAACGGGCCTTCTGTCATCTTCGCTGCTCATCGACGCTGACGTAGACGCCGCTGCTGCCATCGCAGGCACCAAGGTCTCTCCCAACTTCGGGTCGCAGACGGTGCGGACGACGGGTCCCGTAACGTCCGACGGTAAAGTAACGGGGACAGAGTTTGCGTTTCCTACAGGAACGGTCCCGAGCTTCAGCGGGACTGCTGAGCTAGACCTGACGGGTCTCTCTACGTACACGCTGCTGAACACGGAGTACAACAAGCAGGTCATCGCGTGCGGCGGCACGCTCAGCGCCGACTGTGACATCATCCTCCCCCCGGACGGGATTTGGCTCGTAGCGAACTTCACCGGCGGCGGGTACCGCATCAGGCCTAAGACGGTCGCCGGGTATGGAGTCTACGTAGAGCCTGGCCGGGTCATGTTCGTGTTCTCGGTCGGCGGAGGGGGTGGCGGCGGCGTAGGTATTCTGGACATCCAGAGTGATACACCCATCGTCAACGCCAAGATCGCCTCTGGAGCCGCCATAGATGGGTCGAAGATCAACCCGGACTTCGGTAGTCAGGCTGTATCTACGACCAGCAGCTACACGGGCTACAACTTCGCGTTGACTGCGGGTAGCAAGCCGGACTTCGGCGGCACCGTGAACGTCAGCATGGCGGGCCTGCCCTCGTACACGCTCACGAACGTCCAGTACAACAAGCCGCGTATCGACCTGACAGGCGCGCCGGGTGGGCCGACGGAAGTGATCTTCCCCACCACCGGCATGTGGCTGGTCTGCCACCAGATGAGCGGCGGCTCGTACGCCCTTCTCAAGACGGCTGCTGGTACTGGCATCAACCTGCTCTACGGCAAGACCGCGCTCGTCTACGGAGATGGCACGAACATCTCGGAGATGGCGTTCCAGATCTCTGGGATCGTGAACTCCGAGATTGACGCCGCCGCGGCCATCGCCGGCTCGAAGATCGTCTCGGACTTCGGCAACCAGCAGGTGCTGGGCGGCAGCCACCAGATCACGGCAGGCAACGCGCACGACTTCTTCGGAACTGCATCCCCTGCGATAGCCGGCCTCTCTACGTACACGCTGCTCTCGTCTGAGTACAACAAGACAACCCTCTATCTGTCAGGTGCTCTTACATCCGCCTTGGACTTGATCCTGCCCAACTTCGGGATTTGGATCATCTACAACGTCACGACGGGCGCGTACCCGATCACGGCCAAGACGGCGGCTGGCACGGGCGTCATCGCACCCCGAGGTAAGGCCACGCTGGCGGCGGGCAACGGTACCAACATCTTCAGGCTGCCTCTCTACGACACGCTCGATCGGGTAGCCGTGAGCGTCGCAGGAACGGGCTCGACAACGCTCGCCACTGGTCAGATTGAAGCTCGGGTCATCGACCTGACCGGCATCTTGACCGGAGACCGGACGATCACGCTGCCGGTGACCGACGGCTTCAAGTGGACGGTCATCAACAACACGACGGGCAACTTCGTGCTCTACGTGAACGGCGGCACGAACACGTTCCCCTTGGCGCGCAGGCAGGCCAAAGACTTCTGGACCAACGGCACCAAGCTTCTCTGCACCGACCCGTACTCGTACGTCTACCGAGAGACCTTCCCGCTCATCGGCAGCGCGGGGACCATCAACACGCAGATCGCCGCGCTGCCGGCGAACTTGCTCATCCGCAGCATCAACATCTTCGTGCCGTCGGCCCTCACGGGCGGCTCGGGCGGCGTAAACCTCGCAGCTGGGACGACCTCGGGGGCTGTCGACTTGCTCGTCCTGACGGCGACTGTGGTGGCAGGCAACCTGCTCTTCGGCGAAGCGTCAGCAGACCTCGGCACGCTCATGTCCACCAACGGCTCGTACCTGTCTTCTGCCGGCCTGGCGCTCTGGCTGAAGGAGGTCATCGCCGGCAGCGACGTGACCGTGGGCTCTTGCGACGTCGAGGTCGTCGGCGTGCTCAAGGGGTATGTATGACGGAATGCATCGCTCCTGGTTGGGGTAGTGGTCCTTACGGGCAGTCTGCTTGGACAGGCTCTTTGAGCGCTACTCCTGGTGGGAACCTGCCCGTGCAGGCTCCCTTCGACGTCTACTGCGTCGGCCCTTGCGGGCCCATGAGCGTGTTCGACAGCTACCTGGAGGTCGACGCCAACATCCCTCTTGGGCAGTCGGAGATTGTCCCAGCCGTCGAGGACTACCGGCTCTTCAGCGGCACGAGCCCTGCGCAAGAGGGTACGGCTTGGATCTACGTAGACATGAACATCCCGTTCACGTGGACTATGGAGTTCACGTTGATGTTCAACAGCCTGCCGACCGACTTCTCGTCGCTGCAGAACAGGCACATCTTCCTCGGCACGGTAGATCAACAGGGCTACTCAGCGGGTCTGTTCTTCTCGAAGGTGGGTCTTGCTTACACGGGCAACGTTCTGCACAACGGTGCGAACCTGCTCGAGCTCAACAGCATTCTGCAGGTCATCCCAGGCTCGTTCGACAGCGTTGTTGCAGGTCAGTACTACACCGTCCGAATCGCACTCGATTCTGTCACGGCAACGGTGTTCATCTACCTGACCAAGACCTCGGACATCCCGTCGGTAGGTCATCAGCTGCTGGCCATCTTGCCGGCCATCCCGACGTCTTCTTCGCCCGTCACCCCGACGGATGGCACGGTCATCAGCGTCAAGGGCGTTGTCGGCCAGCCCTCTGACATCCAGCTCGATAGCATCTGCGTCGGCACGGGTATGGTCATCCCCAACCTGCCCCCCGTTGCAGACGCTGGCAAAGACCAGGCAGCACAGACCTGCACGGTCATCCGCCTCGACGCCGGCGGCAGCTTCGATCCCGAGGGCGCCCCGCTTGCCTACAAGTGGCGGCTCACCGGTACACCCCTGCCGAGCTCGTTCGGCTACCAGGTCGACGACGGCCGGACCATCACCCCCACGCCCTTCGCCAGCAAGCTGTACTCGGAGAAGCTCGGCGACTACCACGCTGACGTGGGCATCTCGGTGGGAGATGTCCTTCTGTTCGAGGGCATTGCCTACGACATCGTGTCTGTCGGCAGCGATGGCTCGGGCTTTTACGTCCAGGCAAGTGAGTTCGCTCTGCCCGCGCCCATCACGAACAAGATGGCCAAGGTCATCCGCCAGGGCACCATCAACGGTGTCACGGCAGAGCGGCCCACGTTCTACCCGGACGTCTCCGGTATCTTCAAGTTCGACCTGACGGTCTACGACGGCGTCTACTACTCAGAGCCTGCGGGCATGATCGTCAACGTCACAGAGTCGCCCATTCCGAGGGGCTGCACTCCTGACCTGTCGTTCATGTGGAACTACCTGCTCGACTCGTGGAACCTGGTCGAGAACAAGGAGATGATCAGCGTCTTCTGGTCTGCTCTTGCTCAGGTGACCGCCAGCGAGATGCTGACCCTCTGGCAGCACGAGTACTCCAAGAGCCTCAGGGATGTGCCCCGCGCCTTCCAGCGCAGGTGGCTGCACTACGACCTCTACATCCCTGAGCCCGTCATCCCCTCCACCAAGATCCGCATGGTCTGGAGTGGGGTGGAGAGCAACGTGCTGGCAGCCTCTGTTGTGCCAGGCGGAGGGAAGATCGTCGTCTCGAGCCCTCTCTTCGACGACATCTCCATCACCTTCTCTGGCTCTGCAGCCGTGACCATTGACTCGATGATCACCCAGCTGCAGCAGCGGCTTCGCAAGAGCGACAAGCGCTTCAAGGTCGAGGTGATCTCGAGCGGCTCTCTGCGCAAGCTCTTCATCTCTGCCCCCTTCTCGTTCGCCCTGACCGAAGCCTCGACAGCCACCAACCTGTTCAGCTTCCCGGCTTACAACGACCTGCCCTCCGGCACCGCCGGCGCCGCCATAGGGATGAAGGTCTATAAGGTAGAGCGAGGCCTGGGCAGCACCGAGGTGAAGGCTGGTGACTTCCTGGTCGTTGATGGGATGGCCTTCCGCATCGTCTCCCTGGCCACCGACCCCAGCGACACCTGGGCCAAGCAGCGCGTCGTTCTCGATGTTGAGCTGCCGGTGACTCTCTCGAGCTCTTGGAAGATCTGCGGGGTAACCAGCAGCGTCTTCTTGGACTTCTACAACGCCCTGGTCAGCGAGGGGGACATCGCCTTCTACGAAGTCGTCGAGAAGGCCACGGGTCAGGCTGCTCTCGTTCCTGCCGCAGTTGTCAGCGCAGCTGAAGGCACGTCAGGCGGTCTTCTGACGGAGATGCTCGGCATCTCTTCCTTCCTGTCCCAGCCTGAGACGTTCGATGTCTTCTTCTATGCTGTGCATCGACGCAGGTACATGCCTGTCGACAAGCTCGTTGTCGGCGTGCCTTACCTGCAGGAGAAGATCAAGACCACGGACGACCAGGAGGTGCTCCGCCAGAACATCGATTACTTCCTCGAGGAGTACCGAGGCAGGACGTGCCTTCGATTCGTGACGACGAACCCGATGGGCGACGAGGGCCCTGATGTCTGGGAGGGGCAGGTTCCCCCTGAGCGTCTTTGGGCAGAGACGACGTACGTCGATAACATGCCAGTCATCGAGCAGAACTTCGGTCTCGCAGTCGACTTCGATCTCGAAGACAAAGAAGCCCTAGACGAGAACATCGACTACCTCTCAGCCGTTCGAGGTCTCTGGTACGCCCACTTCAACGGCCCGACGATGAAGAACCTTCGGGCAGGTACTCAGATCTTGCTCGGTCTGCCCTTCGCTGAAGAGGCGGGGAAGATCTTGGAGATTGACCCTCGGTTCTCCCCCAACCAGGGGCGCATTCTCGTTGAGGATGCGAGCAACCAGCAGATCGTCAGGTCGTACGAGTACCCTCGTGGTCTTGAGCTCGAGATCAACCCGTTGACCCTGGAGAGTTACAAGGTCGGCGATACGCTCTCGCAGTTCGCCCCTATGGTCGAGGGCGTGGAGATTGTCGACCGCATCAAGGACCCGAAGTGGTTCGAGGGGTACCTCAACCAGGGGTTGATGTTCGAGGTAGAGAAGTTCAACAAGTTCTTGGTACGCGTTGATAGCAAGGCTTTCAGCCTCTCGACGCTGCTCTTCGTCAAGAGCTTCATCCTTCGCATCAAGCCCAAGTACACCTACCCCCTCTTCCTTGTGCTTGCAGGCATGGGAGAGGACACGACCGTAAGCACGAGCGATCTCGTAGAGTACGGCGGCACGCTGTACTTCGTTGATGGGGTTTCTTTCGTTCAGGTTGGGTCAGCGTACTCAGCACTCGGTGGCACCTTTGATGATGCACGGGCTGCAACGGGTGGGTGGCAGAACAAGTTCGATAGCAACGAGCCTGCCGACGTTGCTCCTACGTACCCTGGTGCAACGCAGCCCATCTACTGGGGCTACGACAAGACGTACCTGGTTCCGACAGACTTGATCTACGGCACCATACTGTTTGTTGCCAACGGGATCACTCTGCCGCAGTTCGACATGGTGCTCAACTGGGACTCAGTTGTTCTTACCGAGCGGAGAGAGGTCTTCCAAGACGTTCTCCTCTACTTGCCGAACGTACTCGAGACCCCGAAGACGCTTGGTCTAGCCAGTGTCACGGCCAGCCCAATACTGGTCGATACAGCCATCGTCGACATCAACACCATCGGCAATCTCGATGCCCAGAGCCTTCGTCTGTACATCTACCTCAACGGGGTGTTGAATCAGAGCGTCGACTTCGTTACCCCTGCCTGTGACTTCTACAGGGTGGCTCTGCCCCTTTCGAGTGTGCTCATCGGCTCTGGTGTCTCGGTTACCGTGGCGATCGGCTCAACGGGGGGCGGTACGAACATCTCCTGGGCTACAATCCTGGTCCATCTTGGTGAAGCGTACGCTTGGACGTACGATCAGGTCCTGCCTGCCGGCACCTACGCCGTCGTCAAGAGCATGTGATGAAGACTGTAGAGTTTCAGGGCATCAAGATCCGCCTCGACCGGCCCAAGGGCTTTGTTCAGAGGGGCAAAGACTCTAGCGGTAAGCCTTGGGAGAGGACGTACCTGTACGACTACGGCTTCATCCCGAAGACCGATGGTGGTGACAGCGAGGAGATGGACGTCTTCTTGGGGCCAGACAAGGACGCTGATGAAGCATTCTGGGTCTCGCAGAGCAAAGACGACGGCTCGTTCGACGAGTACAAGATCTTCCTTGGGTTCCCAACCAAGGCTTCTGCAAAGAAAGCCTATGGTCAGCACATCCCGATGAAGTACTTTGGCACCATGGTGACGATGAAGGTGCCGATGATGAAGGCGATGTTGGGCATCGACCCGATGGAAAAGATGGCCACGTGGGTGGGCTTCTTTGGCGAGCTCGAGGAGATTCAGCAATGAAGAAGAGTACGGTCGAGCTCATCAACGTCCGCAGCAACCTTGAGATCACCACGCGTGAGCGGGGGAAGATCAAGCAGCGGGTGAAGGGCCATAACATCTGGCTGAACCTGGGTCGTGAGTACCTGGTTCAGCTCATCGGCTACAGCTCCTTCAGCCCTGACCTTACCTTCAGGGATGACCGGATCAAGTACATGGGCGTGGGCATCGGCGGCACGAAGCAGATTGCTCCTGGCGTAGCGAACATTGATCCCCTGCTGACGGCGTACCCAGGCACGAACCTCTACGTCGACACGGACCCTACGCTGACTGTTCTCGAGCGTCCGGTGAGGGTCTCTGGGGGCTCTTCGGCACCTCCCTACCTTGTTGTGTCGGACGAGTGGCTTGGCCGAGTGCAGGCGCCTGCCACGTTCCCAGCGGTGACGCAGATCAACTTTCGTCGGGTCTTCAGCCAGGCGGAGATCAGCTACAATCCGTTCCTCACCGTGCCACTGTCAGAGGTGATGCTCTACACAAGTGCGGCGAACGTGAACAGCGCCAGCAACACCGGAGTCGCCTACGATACCTTCCCCACCATCTCGAAGACCGCCGCGTTCGATCTCGAGGTCTCCTGGACGATCCGCTTCTAAAGGCTAGCCATGACGTTCCGACGCTTCACTGACCCGACTTACACCGATGCTCCGTCCCTCCCTGTGGGGCCAACCGCCGTTGCCTTCGACGGTACTACCTACGGTCGTATCAACGTCACAAGTGGCGGCACGGGTGGGCTGGGTAGCGCCTATGCCGACGACTACAAGGCGACGGGACCCAACGTCGGTACGCTCTTCGTAGCGTTTGGTGAGGATGCTTCAAGCGCCAACGCCAACCGCGGTCTTCGAGCGCTGGCTAGCAACACCGACCATCTCGATGACTTGTTTCACCGAGACCTGGCCGTACCAGTACGCACCGATGATGTAGTGGCGGCCTCACCAGTTTATTCTATCGTCCTGCCAGCAGGGACGTTTGTGGGTAACGACCCCTCGTACCCGTTGAGCACGCTCTTCTCTGTCATTGACAACAACGACAACGACATCATCACGAACTTCGGGGCGAAGACATCCGTCACGAGTATCTCTGGTGCATCGGTAGGAGATGGGTTCTCCACTGGCGCAGTTACTCTGACGCTCTTCAACCCTGTACCCACGGGCACGACGTACCGTGTTTACTACGGGTCGAGATCGAACCTGGCGAACCTTGAGGTAGACGCGTTTACCTTCATCAAGGTGCGGGGGGCAGAAGAGGTCACCGCAGACGTAGAGAACGTCTTCCGAAAGATGCAAGGCCCCACGGGGGCTGCTCTTGCGTGGAATGCTACTCCTACAACGACCCTCTGGGATCTGGCGTATGGCTCGCTGGACAACCGGTATCGCAGGAGTACGGCACGTGGCGCCCCTCTCAGCCTTCACCCTATCGCTGTTGCTCTCGATACCGCGGGTTCAGGCGCTTGGTATACACGCGATAGTATCGGCTTTACTGGCTACAACTACACCACCAACGGCGGCACATCGACCCACCAAGGAGTGAAAGAACTCTTCTTTGGTGGTCAGTGGAACGCCTACCTGGGTGACGAGTTCACGCCTGCTACATCTGCCAACCGCAAAGGCGTGAGCTCTGGTTTTGTTGTGCAAGGCCGTAAGCAGAGCTCGACGACTCTTGCAGAAGGAGGGAACCTCTTCTCCTTCTTGCATGTGGCTGTGAGAGACGCGGACTCTCTTGCTCCCAGCTCAGCTACGAGCATCCCAGTCGCCACTACAGTGAACCTGTCTGGCAGCACCGCGACGCTGACGTCTGGTTGGTTCAAGCAGACAATCAGCGGCACCAGCTACACCGCCATCTCGCTTGGATACGACTTCCTTCGCGTCGACGTTAGCGGCGTTATTCATACCCTGATCGTCACCTTCATCAACACGGACACGGAGGCGTCGGTTCGCTACCCCGATGGGGGCCTGCCGAACTTCGTTGCCGCAAGCGGCACCGTAGTTGATTGGGGTAACACCATCTTCATGGTGTCTGAAGACGCCGCGAACATGCATGACAAGCAGACGGGCTTCGGCAACGGCGTCTACTTGAACGGCATGATGTTCGCCGACCCACCGCCCCAGCGTAGGGATTCAAGTGCCTACTGGCCTGACGCCGTGTATGCCAAGTTCTTCGGTAGGACGCAGGACTTCGAGGTCCCCGTTCTTGCTTGGGGTGGTCATGAGCCTAGCTCTTGGCATACGTACCAAGCACTTGGTTTCCTGCGCTCAGATGGGTCTCTGCAGGCCACGGGTCTCAGGCACAAGTACACGCACAACTACCCGCAGACGGACCTGAACGCCAACACGGGTAGCAGGGACATCGAATCGGGGAGCATCATCAAGGTCATCGCTGGGTCGGGTAACGTCACCCTGACGTTGACCATGATTCACCCAGGTGAAACCATCACGCTCTACCTGCACAAGAGCGCGGGTCCGATTACGGATACGGTGAGCTTTACGACCACCGACTACCAGGGAAACGTTCTCTCGAACAGCTTCAGTGGTTCTTGTAACGTCCTGGAAGGAGTAACGCCAGAGACCTACTTGTTCATCGGTCAGGTGTTCACGACCTTCATCATGTGGCGTAGGACCACCTTTTGATTTAGGTGTACGATCGGGCCATGGACGAAGTCATCTCCGCTACATGGCCTGCTCTTCTGTTTGGGGTCGCGGTCTTCGCGATCGTGTTCATCATCCGGCATGCAGTGGAGGGCGCCTTTCCGGGGGTCACCAGTAGGTGGTTCTGGAGAGACGTCGCCCTCCTGGTACTACCACCCCTCATCGGCGGCGTGCTTGTGTGCCTCGGACGGGGCTTCCCCTACCCTGTAGGGTTCACCGAGCTGCGTAGCCAGGTGATGTTCTACGGCATCCCCGTGGGCTTCGCCTCAGGCACGATCTACCGCATCGTCAAGAAGATCGCCGAGGCGAAGTTCGGGGTCGACATCTCGGAGGATAAGTGAACGAGAAGGTCGGCCTCATTCTCGGCTCAGTCTTGTGGGTCCTCTTCCTCCTCATCGCTTGGCGAGGGAAGAGGACCGTACTTGATCCTGTACCAAGCCCCGTGCAGAAGGACGAGGAGAAGAAGGCTCAAGAGCAGGCCGCGCATGCAGAGAGCGAACGTGTTGAAAAGACACGTGAGATCGTTGACGAGCACGCCAAGACGGTCGATGGACAAGTCAAGGAACTCGAGCACAACGTTGTCATTGTAGAGGACACGGACAAGCTCAACCAATATCTGAAGGATGTAGGCAAGAGCATCCGCAGCCAGTGAAGAGGGGTCGAAGCCACACGCTTCCCCCTCTTCAGTAGGCTTCCGTAGGGCTGTGTAGAAAGGGGTTGACGCCGGGTATAAGTACCTCGAAAGGTACTTCTATCTATGGCCGACGTTTCGTTCTGCATCATCAACAGCAAGCACGGTGGCATCGCGTTTGATGACAGCTTCCTGGAGACCATCGCTGCCAGGGTGAGCGCTCAGCTTGGGATGAAAGGGGTGTTCGATCCCGACTGCCCCAAGGATGCGATCTTCTGCACCGACGGCGTCATCCTTCTTCTTGTGATGATCATGGAGGACGGCGAACGAGCCTTCTCCCCTGTGATGCTTCCCCGCACGAAGGATGAGGGCACCTACAAGAAGATTGAGCAGGCCCTTGTGCTTGAAGGCTCAGACCTACCCGAGTACACGATGGAAGAGTCTCTCGACATGCTTCTCTGTGACAAGAAGAAGCAGGAACAGAAGGTCCTTCACTAGTGGCTAAGTACGAAGACATCGAGCGCTTCACGCGCAGCAGTGGGTACTGCGTCACGGTAGATTGGCGTCATATCGAGCACACCCTGAAGCACTACGAGGAGTGGAAGCTCGACATCGACCCGGTCTTTCAGCGCGGCTACGTCTGGACGCCTGAGCAGCAGACTCGGTACGTCGAGTACGTGCTGAAGGGCGGCCACTCGAGCCGTGACATCTACACCAACTGCCCCGGCTGGAGCCGTGGCCGCGTGGGCAACTTCACTGTCGTCGATGGCAAGCAGCGCCTCACGGCAGCTCTCGACTTTCTGCAGAACAAGGTGTCCGTCTTCGGCGATCTCTACGCCAGGGACTTCACTGACCTGCTGCCATCGTGCGCCTACTTCAACTGGCACGTCAACGAGCTCGAGACGCCGCTGCAGGTTTACCAGTGGTACCTCGACCTCAACACCGGCGGCACCGTGCACACGCCCAAGGATCTCGACAAGGTGCGCGCCCTCATCGAAGAAGAGCGTCGCAGCCCGACGGTTTACGTGGCAGAGCCCGAACCACCAAAGTCAGAGCACATCACCACGAGTGGCACGCCCAAGAAGAAGGCAGTCAAGCGCACGATAAAAGCCACCGTGCCATGCCCGGAGTGCTCGAAGTACGACCCTGGGTTTGTCGACGGCTTCTTGGTCGGCAAGCCCTGCAGCACCTGCAAGAAACCGATGGGCGTAAAGGGATAGTCATGAACTACGCAGCCAAGATCATCGCCGACAGCATCAGCCCCTCAGGGCACCGCATCACCACCATCGAGTGCACGTTCCCCAGGTTCATCCTGGCTGAGTACAACACACACCGGGTCTTCTGCCTCGCAGGGGATTCGATGCTGGAGTTCGACTCGCCCGCAGGGAGCAGGAAGGGGGAGCACCGCCGAGTGTACCGCATGACGATCGCCGAGTTCGTCGACAAGTGGTCGAACGGCGCCGACCGCGTCGGAGCCAACCCCAAGACGAACTACGATACTTCGTGGATCAACCCCGATGAGCGCTACACCGCGCAGGAAGCTGCCTCTCGCTTTGGGATGGCCAACCCAAGCAACATCAACAAGCTGTGCCGTGACGGGTACATCAAGGCCGAACGATTCAGCACCAACGGGAGGACTTGGATCATCTTCGGTCGAGACCTGATCGTGTGGCGTAGTAGCAAACCGGAGCACACACGCTTCGACATGCGCGCGAAGCTCGCGGGCATGGCCATCCGTCAACTCAACGAGGACACCGGGGACATCCAAACGTCGCACGTCGTGACTGCCCACCCGTCAGGCACCAAGGAGGTGTTCGAGGTGAGGGCGGGCGACTTCCGCATCGCCGGTAGTAGGGACCACCGCGTACTCACGGCAGAGGGGTGGCGCCGCATCGAAGACCTACAGAAGGGCGACCTTCTCGTCGTCAGGAAGTTCGGCAAGAAGGACGACGACAGAACTGACCCGCTGCGTCTGAAGAAGATCGATGGCAAGTGGCGTTCGGTGTGGCAGCGCCAGATGCGCGACAGGATGCGGTCGATGGACGCCATGTGTCGTCGCTGTTGCGCCGAGAAAGGCAACCAGATCCACCACGTCGTTCCGGTGCATCAGGATCCTTCTCTGGCTCTGGAAGAGACTAACGTCACGCTCTTGTGCGACGACTGCCACTGCGCGATGCACGAGAAGCAGGGCTGGCAGGGCGGCACGTATCTGTACGGGTCTCTCGCACGGATCGACGAGATCGTCTCGCGGGGCCAAGAGCCAACCTACGACCTCGAGATCGTGGGGAAGTACCCCAACTTCCTCGCGAATGGGGTCGTCGTGCACAACAGCCGTAACTCAGCTTCCTCGAGGGCCATCCCCGTCGAGAAGAACATCGAGCGCGTCAAGGCCAACCCCTTCGTACCCATCGCCTTCACCAAGAACCAGAAGGGGATGCAGGCAACCGAGGTCATGAGCGAGCTCTCCAACCACGAAGCGTCCAAGCACTGGACGGATGCGCTTGATGCGTGCGTCCGTGCAGCTCAGGGCCTGTTCAACCTCGCTGTACACAAGCAGCATGCCAACCGCCTGCTCGAGCCGTGGGGCTGGCAGACTGTGATCTGTACCGCGACCGAGTGGGACAACTTCTTCGCCCTGCGTTGCGACCCCAACGCTCAACCCGAGATGCAGATGGTCGCGGGGATGATGAAGGATGTCTACGACAAGAGCGAGCCCAAGCAGCTCAAGCACGGTGAGTGGCACCTGCCGTACGTCGACGGTGGCGACGCAAGCTACTACTCCTGGAGCGACACGACGACTGAGGTACGGCTTGAGCTGGTGAAGGTCTCCGCAGCCCGCTGCGCCCGCGTCTCTGCCCTCGCCCACGATGGCAAGCGCGACATCTCCAAGGACCTCGAGCTCTACGACAGGCTCGTGAAGCCTGGGCACATGAGCCCCCTCGAGCACCCGTGCAGGCCCATGACGGAGAAGGAGCTCGAGATGTTCTACCAGCCCGTCTACGAGTGGGATGAGCTCAACAAGGCGTGGATAGACGTCGATCGTTGCACGCACTTCCTGGGCAATGTCCAGGGGTGGGTCCAGCATCGCAAGACCATCCCCGGTGAACACAACTTCGCACTCATCAAGGAGTCGTTATGGCGGATGAAAACAGCAAGCCGTGGTTTCAGCGAGAGATGGATGATGCGAAAGCCGAGCTAGAGAAGCTGGGAGAAGGAGTTGAAGATGGGACCACGTAAGCGCGTGCTGGTTGACTGTGATGGTGTGCTGGCGAACTTCGTCAAGCTTGCCCTTGGATGGATCTCCGAGAAGACGGGCAAGGAGCTCAAGGAAGAGGAGCTCGACATGTGGGACCTGTTCAGCAAGCACGGGGACCTCATCGAGAAGGACTTCTGGGGCTACATCCACGAGACGCCTGGTGTGGTCCTTGGCATCGAGCCCTACCAGGCCGCACTCGAGGGCATCCCCAAGCTGCTTGAGGTGGCTGACGTCTACGTGGTCACGGCCCCTCACAGCAGCCGGCACTGGGCGTACGAGCGGGGCGAGTGGCTCTACAAGCACTTCGGCTTCCGCCAGAACAAGGTCATCCAGACCCACGCCAAGTACGTCTGCAAGGGGGACATCCTCGTCGACGACAAGGAGAGCCACATCATCGAGTGGATGGACCACCATCCTGATGGCCTCGGCATCGTCTGGGCGCAGCCGTACAACGCCGAGACGGACTACTTCCGTACCGGCGACTGGAAGGACGTCATCTACTACGCGAAGCACAATGGCCCACGAGTTTCGTGCTTACGCACGGCACGTACAGCGGACCATCGCCGAGGACGGGGCGTATGAAAAGCCCGCCTACCAGTGGTGTCTGCAGCAGGTAGAACAACTCGTTGCAGAGGCCCGCAGGTCTTCGATAGAAAGCGGTACAACAGTGGGGGCTGAGCTAGTAGCTCGCATCAAACCTCACGCTCGGAAAGCCATGCCATGAGCCTCCGAAGACTGCGCAGGTTCTACGAAGGCACCAAGAAGGTGAAGCCTTCGCAGAAGTACCGGCTCAGCGCCGAAGACAAGGAGACGTACGAGAAGCTCTGGGAGGCCATCAAGAAGCTTGGCGGCAGTCCCTACTACGAGTTCACCTACCGGTACAAGATTCAGCCCATCACCCTCGAGATGGCCCGGGGGTATCACGGACCTAACAACGGGGTGAGCAAGTCGAGTCTCTACAAGATCCGCAAGGCGCTGGGTGACCTGAGCATCTGGGTCATCGAAGAAGGTTTGAAGTACTCATTCGCGGGCACGAAGATCAACCCCAGCTTCCCTGATGTGAACTCCTTCTTACATGACCAAGAAGCTCAAGCCCTGGCAAGGACGGCTCTACGACTATGAGCAGGCTCTCCTCAAGAGGATGAGAGACCACTTCGGTTACATCTTCTTCGCGATGCTTGGAGTCAACCACTACGAGGCGTTCATAGCCATGGGAGAACGCCCCGGTGGTATCAGCTCAAGAACGGCAGAGCGCATCCGCAAGCGCATGTCCAAGATGTCTCTTCAATACGTTGAAGAGATTGTGAAGGGGATCTCCCACTTCCCCAAGCCATCTCACATTCCCCTGGTGCTCGATTGAGAAAGCTCGACAAGGTCACCTGTAAGAACCTGTTCAAGACGTACAGAACGCTCACGTTCGTCCACGGTGTCGCCGGCGACTATCGCCTCAACCGAATCCTGCGCCTGAACTGGAGTACGATCACCGCCATCCTCAACGGTGGCTACGGCGTCCCCCAGAAGACGATCGACAAGTTCCAAGTGCGACTGGCCTACGCTTGGAGCATGTACATCGAGTACGAGATCCCTCGTTTGAAAGAGGAGTCTCGACTAGAAAGAGCTGCTCTTGCTACAGCCTCTGCTGACCTCATCAGAAGGTGTAACGCCTCAATACGCCGGGTTTCATGCGTCAGATATTTCCTCCCACCGTGAAGAACACGCCATGATCAAGAACGACGACTGGATCAAGAAGATGGCGCTCGAACAGAAGATGATCGAGCCCTACCACGATGGCCTCTGCGAAGCAGGCGTCATCTCCTACGGGCAGACCAGCTTCGGCTACGACATCCGTGCAAGCCAAGACTGGCAGATCTTCACCGACATCTACTGCGGGGAGATCGACCCGAAGAACATCGATCCGGGTTGCTTTCAGTGCCGTACCGTTACGGCCTCGAAGGGGAACTACATCAAGATCCCTCCGAACAGCTACGCGCTGACGTCGAGCCTTGAGTACATCAAGATGCCTCGCAACGTGACGGGGGTGTGCGTCGGTAAGAGCACCTACGCACGTTGTGGCATCCACGTGAACGTGACGCCGCTCGAGGCTGGCTGGGAGGGCCACATCACCATCGAAATCTCCAACGGGACGAGGCTCCCTGTGCGGGTCTACCCGGGCGAAGGCATCATGCAGGTGCTCTTCTTCGAGGGAGAACAGCCACGGACTTCGTACGCAGACCGCAAGGGCAAATATCAGGGGCAGCGTGGCATCACGCACGCCCGCATAAAGCCCGATGAGAAGGCTGCAGAAGAACCTGTGCGTACGGGCAAGGTTTCGTGAGGGGTAGACACCCCATGCTAGCCTGATACCGTGATGGGCTTCTTCCTGTCTCTCCCCTCGTCTCGCGGCAAACGGACGGGGGAGGGGTAGGCAGTAGTCCGCATCATTCACTGAGCCGTGCTGGGTTCCCACGCCCATGCCCGGCTTTTCTGTCTCTGCGCAGCGAGGTTCTGATGGCCACCAAGGGTCTGACTCAAGAGTTTCTGGCTCCGTACTACAAGCGCGGCGATTGCTTCCCGAATCTCATGAGCCGCAGTACGTACATGAACAAGTACTCGAGGAACAAGGAGGTGTGGTCCGATACGATACTTCGTTGTGTCATCGGCAACTGCGCTCTCGATCCCTCGGTAACGCAGAAGGAGATGGAGCTTCTGTTCCATGTCTTCTGGACGATGCAAGGCCTGCCTCCGGGTCGTGGTCTGTGGACGGGTGGCGTGCCGGGCATCCCTGCGGCTGCTCGCTACAACTGCTGGTACGCGACCATCCGCGACTACAACGACTGGGGCTGGGTCGCTGAGATGCTCATGCTCGGTGGCGGCGTAGGTGTGGGCCTGGGGGACATTGGTCTTCTGCCATACGTCTCTAACAACGCTGTTGAGCTCTCTGTTCACTGCTCGAAGTCTCATGGTGACTTCGTTGAAGTGAACCCGGATACCAACGAGACGGAAGGCGAGCTGCAGCTTGCCAAGCACCCGGACAACCACTACTTCGTCGACGACTCGAGGCAGGGCTGGGTGCACGCCCTTCTTCTCACCCTCAAGCACGCCTTCGAGGGCAAGCCGCTGTTCATCGACGTCTCCTACGTTCGGTGCCGTGGCTCGCTCATCAAGACCTTCGGCGGCATCGCCTCGGGCCCTGGGCCCCTGGTCGAGCTGCTGCGGGCTGTGTGGGCTATCGTGAGGTCAGCAGCCGGCAGGAAGATGAGCTCAGTCGACTGCCTCGATGTCACCAACCACATCGGCAAGTGCATCAAGAGCGGCAACGTTCGTAGGTCCGCGCTCATCGCTCTGGGTGACCCACACGACCAGGAGTTCAGGGACGCGAAGAAGGACTGGAAGGCGGTGGAGAGCCACCGTCATACGTCGAACAACTCGCTCGTGTTTCGCAAGTGGAGCGAGTTCGACAACTTCAACTGGGACAACCTGGTCAACGACAACATCAGCTTCGGCGAGCCTGGCATCCTCAACCTGGTGCTGGGCCGTCTGACAGACCCTGAGGCCATGGGGGTCAACCCCTGCGGCGAGCAGCTGCTCCACGACTTCGAGGCGTGCAACCTGGCCGAGGTCTTCCCGGCTATGTGCGACGGCTCTGTGCCAGTGGAAGATGTATTCAAGTTGGTGGCTCGCTACTGCATTCGTCAGCGCCTCGACGTGCTGCACGAGCCCAGGGCGGAAGCTACCCGCACCAAGAACATGAGGATCGGCGTGGGCATCGGGGGCATCTGCGACTTCCCCCGCTCAGCTGAGGTTCTGCAGCGTTACTTCCGCGTGGTCCGTGAAGAGGCCAACAGCTACGCCGACAGCCTCGGGGTAGCTCGGCCTCTGACGGTCACCACGGTCAAGCCCTCGGGCACCATCAGCCTGCTCAACGGCAGCTCCCCCGGGCTGCACGCCCCCTTCGATGAGTACTACATCCGTCGTACGCGCATCGCTCAGAACGATGCGATGGCCGTGGCTCTGGTCGAGGCAGGCGTGCCGTTCGAGTACTGCAACTACGACAAGAGCGGTCGCACGCTTGCCTTCATGTTCCCCATGAAAGCCAAGCACACGCGCATCACGGTGCAGACAGAGACAGTGAAGGACCAGTTCCAGAGGCAGCTCATGGTCCAGGACAACTGGGCTGACAACGCTGTCTCGAGCACCATCTCGTTCAACAAAGACAATCCCAAGGAGCTTGCGGATTGTCTGCGTGAGTACGCGCCTCGTCTGAAGAGCACGTCAGTTCTTCCGACAGAGCACGGCTACACCCAGCCGCCGTACGAGAGCATCAGCCGTTCTCGGTTTGAAGAACTCAGCCGGGGTATCGACACTACAGCCACGTTGACCCGTGATGGTACACTGGACATCGACGATTGCGCCGGGGGTGCCTGCCCGGTCAGATAGAAGTACAATGGAACACGACAAGACCCTTGAAGTAGAGATGCCCATCAAGGGCCTGCACAAGCACAAGAAGGGCGAGTACTACCTCGTCCTCGGTGCTGTGAAGAACGCTACCAACGGGGCAGGGTACACGACCATGGTCAGGTATCTTGCGATCAACGACGAGCTCGTGAGCCCCGAGTATGTGAGAGAGCTCTCAGAGTTCTACGAGTTCGTGACCTGGCCAGACGGGCATGCAAGGCCGAGGTTCTGCCCCGTCTGGCACAAGGTCAACGCAGCGGGGGAGATCGTCGAAGAGATTCACCTGCCCTGATAAGCAGGAGCTAAAGAAAAGGGCGGGCCTCGTAAGAGACCCGCCCTTCTTCTTTTCTAGCTCCTCAGTTCATTTGGGGGCGTTCGTCGGGTGGAAGATAGTCGTCGCCGACGTCAGCGTCCCCGTGCCCACCTTCTCGGTGATGGTGGAGAGGACCTGGGCCTGAGCTGCCTCAGCGAACTTCTTGGTCTTCGCCTCCTTGAGCAGGTCCCTCGCCTCGTTGTACTTCTTGAAGTAGGGCACCATGACCTCGACTGCCGCCTTGTTGTAGCGGTAGTTCACGCCCATAGCCCCGTGGTGAGCGGAGCCGAGATCGTCAGCCTCGGTGTAGTTCTCATCGCCGATGAGACCGAGCTTGGCTGCGAGCTCGGTAACGAAGCCAGAGGGCAGGCCGTTCTCACGGGTCAGGTGCCTGGCTGAGAAGGTGCCCCTCTTCTCCTTCTGAGGGATGATCACTGCAGGGCCAGAGAGCTGAACGCTGCTGGTGCTCGCGATGATCTGCTTGTATTCGAGGGTTGGGATGGCAGTCAGGTCGTAGCCAAGCTCCTTCTTGATGGCGAGCGTCATGGCGTCGAGAGCTTGCAGCTCGGTGATACGACCCGCCTTCACGAGCTTGTCCACCTGGATCTCGAGCTTGTCGAGGCGGTGAATGGGCGAGTCGATGGTCTCCGGGAGCTGAACAGACGCCCCCTTGGACTCGACGAAGCGGGCCCTCACCACGTCGTTGCACCAGGCGTGAAAGGGGGCGCTGAGGTACTTCGCGTAGGCCATGGCAATCTGCCAGTGAGCCCAGGTAGCCGAAAAGCGGGTCAAACCACCACGAATCACGGTAAAAAGCTCATCCTCTGATTTTCGGAGGATGACCTCTGCCACGTGCGTGATGAACTCTTGAGCGCTGGGAAGCGCCCGCCACTTGGCCGGCTGCTTGGACAGGTCGCCCCCAGCGGCCCGCCACATATCGGTCAGGTTGAGCTGCTCGGCCTCGAAAGAGATGTCGGTGCCTTGGTAAACGAGAGTGTCGATCATGGTTGCTCCTGACGTAGATCAGATTCTGTGCCCTACAACGGGCATTTACTGTCATCGCCCGACGTGGCTTCGCCAATCGGGGGGTATAGATCTACCGTCACTCTTATGCCGAGATCAGCCCGCTTCTTGCTCCCCCTTCTCCTGCTCACGATGACGACCCGAGCTCTAGCTCAGGACGTTCAGACGATTCCCCCCGGTGAGGACAAGATCGTCTCCGTTCGAGAGGGAGACAAGTCGCCCTTCACAGGGCAGCTTTTCGATCAGCAGACGGCCCTTCGATGGGCTAACTGGCTGCAGCAGTACAAGCTTCGTCTCAAGATCGACGTCGAGCAGCAGAAGAAACTCTCTGAGGTGGAAGTCGGCTTTGTGAAGCAGCTCCTCCAGATTGAGAAGGACAAATACGCGGCCGTCACGCAGGACTACCAGACCCGCTCCGCACTGCAGCAGACGAAGATTCAAGAGCTTGAGGCTGAGATCAAGAACCCCCCTTGGTACAGCTCGGTGTGGTTCGGGGCTGCCCTCGGTGTGCTCACCACCACCCTGGCTGTCAGCCTCGGCGCGTTCGCTCTTCATGCAGCCAAGTAGTAGCTAAAAAGAAGGGGGCCCCGAAGGGCCCCGTCTTTAGATGCTCAGACGCTTGACCGTCTGAACTAGCTGCTCCCTCGTGACCGTGCCCTTGAGACGCACGCCGCAAGCGGCAAGTGCTCGTACAAGCTCATCGGTCGGGACCTGGGTAAGGTCGTCAGGGAGATGGAAGACATCAGAAGAAGACAGCGGGACGCAGCCCGGCCAGGGCCGCGTCTGGCTAATGCTTTTCCCTTGCCCAGTTCCTCCAGAGCGTCGAGGGCGTTGTTCGCCTCCTCGATCGCCGGACCCATCACGTCACGGGTGGAGGCCTTGAGCACCTCCTGCCCGAACAGGCAGAGCACCCCGAGCGTGGCCTGCTGCACGCGCATCGACGCCGTGAGCATGTCCTTGAGCTCCACGAGGTCGCCCTTGGTGACGAGTTTGCCGCCATCGAGACGGTTCTCCACCCCTTCGATCCTCGCATCGGTCATCCCGTGCAGGTTCTTCAGGTCGGTCGAGACCGTCTTGAGCAGGTTGACGACCTCGGACGAGAGCACCCCCTGCTCACCGCTGACAGCGGGGGCAGCTGCCGGAGGAGGTGCAGCCGCCTGCGTCTTGGGCTGACGCTTGCTGGCCGTGGCGGGCGCCGGCGTTGCCTCCGTCGGCGGGGTGATGGGGGTCACCGTAGCCACCGGAGCTGCAGCGGCGGGAGCACCGCCACGGGCCTTGTCGAAGGCGGCCAGCTTCTCGGCCAAGATCATCCCGCGCTTCTCGCTGGTCTCGGTGATGAAGGCCGTCTTCTCCGGCTCGCTCGTCCAGACCGGGAAGCCCGACGAGTTGAGCTGCTCGGCCAGCCTGCGCTGGAGGAAGACGGTCATCTTCGTCAGCTCCTCGGGCGTGCGGGGAGCGGTCTCGGGGCTGGGCATCGTGGTTGCGGGAGCGTTCATGGTTGATCCTTCTTGTGCAGCTGGATGAGAGACTCGTTGTCGTGATTGTCGACAACACAGAACATCACCTGCGTATCGGTACAACCGAAGCAGGCACGCGGGTCACCAGACTTAGCCGGGCAGGAGATCTGAGAACGTATGAGTTCCCAGTTGTCGAGAACGAAGCCCATGAGGGCATGTCGCCAGGCATTGATGCCGTGCCATGGCGGAGGGGGTTCATCATTCCCGCAGATGTAGTCGATCATGTCTTCCCGGCTTGCGGTCGGTCTGACATGGATGTCCATACGCCTGCAGATCTGGTGCAGCTCGGTGTGGTTGCAGGCCCCGAGCAGTTCCTCAAAAGAGCGTATTGAGGAGGACATCGAAAGGGCTCTCTTCTTTCTCAAGGTCCCAAACGGCCAGCTCAGTCCGTTCAGGAGAACCGATGGTCTTTGTGAGAATGAGCGTGAGCGTGTTTGAGTCATCGACTCCGCTCACGTCCTTCAGCACGTCTTCTAGGAGTTTGATCCTATTGCTTGTGTCAAGTCGCTTATACCGAGACTCGGCTGTTTTTGGCCAAGTCTTGTTCTGCAGGTCGAGGAAGTAGAAGGTGACTGCGATGAGGTATGGCCTGTTGGGCCGAAACTCCATGAGCTCCCTTCGGTAGTTCTGCTGCAGATGCGCCTTGGTGATGTTCTTGTAGCCCTCACCGATCTTGGTAAGGGACCTGCCCCCTCCTGGCCTGTTGAAGTAGGCGTTGTTGGAAGAGGGGGGCAGCGACGGGACAGAGAGGCGAATCATCCGAACCTAGAGCGGTTGGGTGAGCCGCGTCCTGGGAGGTTGGAGCCTGTGCGCTGCGCTTCCATGTCGAGGGTCCTGATGGTGACCTGCCTGGAGATCACCTTGAGGCTCCTATCGATGGATTCGAGGCGGGACGCAAGCAGCTTCTTGTGCTGCTGGTACTTCTGCAGCTCGTGCAGGGTCTCGAGGTAGCGGGGGTTGAGAAGAAGGCGGTCTTTGAGTTCGTCGACCGTGGGCTTCTTGCCTTCAGCGTGCTGCTTACGAGCGACGTCACGGGTCTCAGCCCCCAGTACATCGAGGAGGTTCTCGTACTGAAGGATGTAGACGTCTACCTTGGCGAGAAGCTCGGCGCAGTAGGAGTACCAGCCGAGCAGGTGAACGTAGACGGTGGTGAACTCGGTGCTGTCGGGGTTGGTGACGACCTGCTCATCAACTTCAGGGCAGTTGAAGGTCGGCTTCTTGATCTCCCCGAAGCCTTCCTTCTCGTAGAGCTTCTCGCTTTCACTGGCGGTGTTCCAGTGCTCTTGAAGAGACTTCTTCTGCTCGGCTGTGACGCCGATAGGGGCTGCCTTGTCGACCTTGAGACCGCGTCCTTCTTCCGGAGGGTGATCGATAACCTGGCCACCCGGGCCAAGTGTTCTCGGGATGCGTATCGACTTGCCTTCAGTCATTTGCTTACCCATCTGCCGTGAGGAACGTGCGTCCCACTCCTGCGCTGCAGGTACTGGGGCTTACACGTCCAGGAGAACGCACAGAAGTCGCACCCCACGCCTTCGAGGCGGTCAGGGAGCTGGTTGGTGTCGGCCGCTATGTGGCCACGCTCGAACTTCTTCAACAGGCCCATCCAGGTGTCTGGGTTGAACACAGTGAAGAAGCTCGGGTTGTTGCTGCCCGTGTAGTTCTGGTTGCCCTTGTTCCAGTAAAGGAACCATGTGAACGGCGTATCGAGACACCCCATGTACACGTGCGCTTGCTCTACGTGCTCAGGCTTGGGAGCCTTGAGCTTGTCGTACTCCCCTGGGCTCGCCGTCTTGATCTCCAGGACGACGCGAGCAAAGGGGTCAGGTTCGCCTGGGCGACGCAGCTGAAAGAGGCCGTCGCAATGGGACTGGATGTTCCATGCAGCTGCCACAGGCTGGAGCTCAGGGGAGATCTTCACCTCAGACTGAAAGGTGGAGACGAAGGGCCCTCCTGCCATCTGCTCGAACTGAGTCTGGAGCATGGCGTGGAGAGCGTGGCCAACCATGAAGCGCTTCTTCCAGGTGTTGTCGAGCTTCTCTTTGCGCTCGGTACCAAGAAGGCTGTAGACCATCTTTCTCTCGCAGCCATGCACTTCAGAAGCGTGGATGCCGGGGGCACGGATGTGCGAGTCGCCCTTGTCCTTGGCGAGGTGTTCTTCAAAGCTCACGGAGATCTGAGCAGCCTCGTCTTGGATCTGCTTCTTCTGTTCTTCCGGTGCCTTGAGGAAGTCTTCAATCGTCAGAATCGATGTCATGTGCTTTCTCCCAGTCCTCGAAGGGGACGATGGCATACTTCGCCAGAGTCTTGAGCGTGCCTCGCTCTTGAAACTCAACGACGAATACTGGATCTTCCCCGTCTTCGCATTCACCGAGAAGCTTCAGTAGGTCATAGAACTTCAGGGTGTAGCTCTTGGCCTGGGTGAACTTGTGTTCGAGGCGTGTCTTGCCTTTCACAAGAACATCGCTCTTGTACTTGGGTAGGCAACCTGAGCCGGGTTGGAGTTTGCCGCCCACCTGCTTGGCAAGGACTCGCTCGGCCTTCGTGCTTCGCTTACGAAGAGTCTTGGCCGTGTGCCTGTTGCCCGGTTCGGGCTCGTCTTCCAAGATGGCAACGAGCTCCTGGCCATCGACCAGGGGCCCTACCTCGTCATCTTGGAAGCCGACAGCCGAGACCTTCAGGTGGACGTCCCCGGCCTCGTTGACCTGGGGGACGAGCCTGATGGTTTTCATGTCACACGAAGCGGCACTGAATGCCTTCTTCAGCGAGGATGTGCGCCCTTACCTGGGCGTCGAACCTCGGGTCATCGTTGAGCATGGCGATGAACTCCTTGGCCGGCATGCGGTTGACCTTGGGCGAGGGCTCCTTGGTCTTGGGGTCGAGGATCGTGATGAGCCCCGAGGCTTCCTGGATGAAGCCGCACTTGATGCCAGAGGCCAGGATGGTGCGGGCGTTGTCGATGCCTCCTTCGTCGAAGATGAACTCGGACTCGCCACGCACGCCTTCGTGCACGCCGGCCTTGCCCTTCTTGATCTCCCACTCGAGCATCTTGCTCTTGGTCTCCTTCTTACCCGTCTCGTTCTTCTCCTTCTCACCGGCACCATTGGTGAGCAGGATGTCGATGAGCTTGCCGTGCTTGAGGCTGTGCGAGCCCATCGAAGGAACGCTGTCGGGCAGGTACTTCTGGATGTAGGAGGGAGCTTCGCTCTTCTTCCGGTTTGAGACCATCTGTTGCGTCATGATGATGGTCGTCTTGTTCGGGACCTCGTTGAACGAGACCGTCATCGGGAAGTAGTCGATGAGGAACTTCTTGAGCGCCGTGGCATGCGCGCCCTGACGAGCCTCCTCCTCGATCTTCTCGAGCTCAGCGAACGCCTTGGGCTGCGCTGCCGTGATGGAGTCGATGCCGATGATGTTCACGAGGTCGCACGAGACAAGCTCGAGAACCACGTCCAGCATCTGCTCCATGTAGTCGGCCACGATGGGGTAGAAGCACCCCACGCTCCGCTTCATCTCCTTGATCTCCTCCTTGGTGAAGGGAGCAAACCCAAGGTCCTTGCGGTACTTCGTCCGCTCCTCGATGGCCTCATCAGGCACCGAGACGATGATGCCCAGCTTCCGCAGGTAGAAGTGGTCGATGGGCGCCTCAGTGCAGGCAAGCGCTATCGTTGCCTCATCGCCGTACATCCGCTGATGCATGGCCATGTACTTGTACATGAGGTGGGTCTTGCCGGCGCCGTCGAGGCCTGACACACAGGCCAGACCTCCAGCGGGCAGCCCCCCACCGGTGTCTATGTCGAGCTGCATGATGCCCGACGGCCGGCGGAGGAAGTAGCTGTTACGAAGCTTGTCGGCCGTACCAATGATGGTGCGCTTGGCGGCCTTGTTGATCTTCGCAACGATCGTGTTGATGTCGCTCTTACGGTTATCGACTGGTTGTCCTGCCACGTGAGCTCCCGTTCGACTCGAACGGAGCAGACCCACAGTTGGGGCATATCAAGACTGACCCATGCTGCTGAAGCTGCCCAGCGGGCGCTCCACAGCTTGGGCAGCCTTGCGATGCCGCCTTCTCGAGCTGCTCCTGGTCTTTGCCTTCGTCTACAGCGTACTTGTCCATGGTGCTCAATCCTTCTTCTGACCCTTGCCGTGCTTCGCCTGAAGTAGGCGACGGAATGGCAGGGCCTTTCGGAAGTGTACGCGCATCTTGTGCGGGATGAGCACCTCGATCTTCTTCCCCTCCCCAAGCTTGAGCGTGCCCTGGGTAAGGGTGGTCACCCTCGGAGCCGCCTCCTTGGTGACGTGAAACTGGCCAAAGCCATCGAGGTGGACCTCGCTCAGCTCTGCAAGGGACTCCATCAAGGCCTCTATGAAGACCTTGGTGATGCCCCTCACCTCCTTCGGCTTTAGCCCTAGTCGCGACGCAACGAGCTGGTCCAGGTCATACTTGCGCGCGATCTTGTTCATCTACTCGTCCTTTGAGGTTCGGTGTTTCTGGAGAGCGCTCTCCCACTGCTCCTTCGTTACTGTTGAACCCGCAGGAAGGCCATACATATGCTTCCTCTTCTTCTTGGCCATCAGTGTGCGTCCGCCCAGTTGTCGGCAGCCTTGGCCGAGACCTTCAAGGGCACCGGCAGGTCGGTGTGAAGCGCATGCTCCATCCACTCGACGATCTCCCCCATCGCAGGAGTGAGCGTCTCTTCAGGGCAGTCGAAGACCAACTCGTCGTGCACCTGAAGGCGCATGATGCAGTCGTACCTCTTGTCTAGCTGGGCGTCATCCAAGAGGATCATCGCCATGCGTACAACGTCAGCGGCTGACCCTTGGATCTCAAAGTTGCCCGCTTGTCGTTCTGCCTTGCTCCTCTCTTGGTTTCTCCTGGAGATGATCTCCGGCAAGAACCTCCTCCGCCCCATGACGGTGAACGAGTACCCGGTGATCCGAGCATTATCGACAGCTTCTGCGAAGAACCTCTCGACAGCCGGATAAGCCGACATATACTTGTCCATGAGGGCCTTGGCTTCCTCAACACGGATTCCCAGATCCGAAGCGAGTTTGAACTCCTTCATTCCGTAGTTGAGCCCGTAACCAATGGCCTTGACGTTCTGCCGTGCAAGAAGGCACGTGTGATCGTAGTCGTTGAGTTCGTTCTTCTCCTTATCCTTCGCTGCCTTGATATCGTCATAGGGCAGTCCGAAGACGAGTGAAGCGTTGCCTATGTGGATGTCTTTCCCCTGGAGGAAGATGTCGATCATGGGTGGCTCCATCGCAGCGCAAGCCAGAAGACGCATCTCGAGCTGGTCATAGTCGGCGGCAATCAGCTTGCGCTTCGTGCTGGGCTTGGGGCGGAACGCTTTGCGGGTCTTGAACTTGTCCCGCTCAGGGTTCGGCATGTTCTGCAGGTTCGGGTCAGAGCAGTTGTGCGCGAATACTCCGCAGGCTTCGTAGCTCTCGTCCCCGTCTACGCTGATGTCGTAGACCTCAAGCACGCCGCGATAGTCGATCGCTTCAACGACAACGAGCCCGTGTCCTTCACCTGCAAGAAGTGAACGGTCTTGTGGCCCTGCCGCGTCACAACCGCGAGGTTGTCGAGCGCGTTGTTCTTCGGGTTGCTGGTCCAGGTCTTCGAGAACGCCATCAGTCACCTCCTCAATCGTGGCCCACGTGCACCCATCGGAGAGCAGCAGCCTGTGGTCGGTTGTGCACGTCAAAACATACCCGTTGCTAAGCCTAACGTCGTAAACGTGCCTTTCTCCCTGCGGAAGGAACGCCGTCACCTGCTGCCAACGCCCCTTGTGGGTCCAGACAGAATCGCCCGGTCGAATATTCTCCATGGCAACGGCACCACGGGTGGTCCGAACGGGCGTCCAGCCGGCTACGCAGGACAGGCGTCCTGTACGAGCCACGTCCTGGTTGTACCGGGTGTGGATGAAGCCCTGGCTATCGATCGAGTCTGACTCTCGAAGGCCCACCAGGTAGGTACCGTGCAGCTTGTCGAGCTCGGCAAACCTCAGGAGGAGCTTGGCCATCTTCGATTCGCCCTTGTAGTGGTCAAGGAACTCGGCGTCGCATGAAGGGTTGCGTACCCCCGTCTTCGCCCCAGCCTTGCCCAGCTTCACGGCCTTGAGACCCTCGAAGTTGAAGAACCAGTCGCGCTTCTGCAGGGTGCTGTTCGGGTTGAACAGGACGCCCGGCTGATACGCCTGGTAGAGCGCGTTCAGCTCCTTCTTCAGGTCGTTGATCTCCCTAGCCACGGGCCCTTCGAGAGTGAGGAGGAACTCCTTGTCTACGTAGATGCCTGCCCTCTCGCACTTCCACAGGACCTTGGTAAACGGCGCCTCGGTCTTGATGAAGATGTCCCAGAGCGTCTTGTAGTGCTCGGGGTAGAGGCTGTAGACCCACGACTCTTCGAGCTCCACCTTGAGCTTGTCGTATATCTGCATGGTGCCGTAGGCATCGTTCGACGCGTACTCGATGAGCTTGCGTGGATCGTTGCGGTACAGGTCCATGATGAAGTCGCCGATGTTGGGCTGCTTGCGCTTGTCCCAGCCATCGAACATGTCCTTCCACTCCCAACCCAGGAGCTGCTTGCCCATGTAGTCGAGTCGGTGTGGCTGCTCCTCGTAGAGCAAGCAGTGCATCACCTGGGTGTCGACGATCTTCCCCTTGAGGGTGATGCCGACGTTAGCCAGGATGTGCATGTCGTACTTCGCGTTGGCGAAGACCCAGGTCTTGTCGTAATCCTCGAAGGCCGACATGAACCTGTGCAGCGTGTCAGCGGGCATGCAGATGCGCCGGCGTCCCCAAGAGAGGGACCAGAACAGGGGCATGTCTCGCCAGATGATGAGACCCGTGGTCTCGGTGTCGATGGCAACGATCTTCTGATCGCAGACCTCTCGAACGATTGCCTCTAGACGGGGGTCTTGGAGGGTGTAAAACTCTGCGTCTGGGATATCGACTTTCCAGGCCATGTAGGGCGCTCCGGGTAGGCGGTAGGGTAGATAGAGAAAGGGGGAGCGGGCTCATCACCCGCTCCCCCTTTTTGCTAACTTGCCGCCGAGAGTCGGAGGCCCGCCGTAGGGCTTGCTGCCAGCGGTGACCGGCTGCCTCCCCGAGCTACCGAAGAGCTCGTGCTGACGCTCGAGCGGGGTAGGCGCGTAGATCTTCGGCAGCTCCAGCGGCCTGGCAATCTCCACATGCCGAGGGTCGATGGGGTGCGGGTTCGCCCAGCCCACAATGGCCAGCACCGTCTGGTTGCCACCATCAGCAGGCTTCACCCGCTGAACCTCCAGGTCCACGTCGAAGATCTCCGAGCGCGTTCCATCCGAGCACTCGGTGCAGGACACCATCTCCTGCAGGTAGCCGACACGCTTGCACACAGCGCACTCGACCACGTCAGACGTGATCTCGTCGATCTGCTTGGGCGCCAGCTCCGTTGAGTCGACCTCGATGAGCGCCTCCCCGCAGCCCTGGCAACACCACGCCTCGCTCTTGACCCCGACCTCGTGAGCGCCCTTGCGCCCAGCCTTCACACCACACGCCCTGCACGACTTGCCGATCTGCTTGTCGTACTCGCGGATGACGTTGAAGTGGTTGAAGCCCATGGCCCAGTGAAGGGCGTTGGCGTCCTTCATCTCCTTGCCAGCGAACTTCCCACGCTCGTGGGCCATCATCCGTACCCAGTTCATGTACGGCTGGCCGTCATCGTTCACCTTCACGGCGCCGGTGTTGCGGTCGAGCTGCTCGGTCTTCACGTAGTTGGCGTGATGAAGCATCGAGAAGACGTACATCTCCCGGTTGGACATGCGGTTGTTCTGCTTCTTGCCCGCAGACCGCTCCTCCCAGTAGATGTCGCAGCCATCGCAGGGCTGGCGCTTCTTGCGGTCCATCGCGAACGGTCCCGCTGAGCAGATGGCGCTCTTGTTGGTACGGCCATCGAAGTGCTCGCGGTAGATGTAGTAGGCGAGCGTCTGCTCGACCAGCTCACCGTTCTGCCCAGCCAGCTGGACCGGGTACTCCCCCTTGAGGAGGCGCACCACGTCTGGCTCTTCCGTCGAGGGTTTGAACTGGTTGACGAAGTAGGGGACGTTCCCCCCGCCAGCACCAGTCTTCTCGGGCTTCTGTTTCTGCTGGCTGGCCACCGACTGGCGGAAGGTGGTCGGGGCGTTCTTCATATCAGTCTTGCCGTAGGAGCCCATGTTCATAAACCTTTCAGGTACTTTCTTACTGCCCACAGGTGATAGTCCGTCGCGGAGGCGACTTTACTCTGGACATCTTCAAGGGCGAGATCACTCGGTTGCGCTTCTTCGTAGCCGATGACAAACACGTCCAAGGACTTGGACAGATCATCGCCAATCTTCTTCGTGCCATTACGGCCGGCGTCGTCGTTGTCTAGCCAGAGGTACACCGGTGCGCCTAGACGCTCAAGCACCCACTTCTGTTGGGCTGACATTGATGAGCCTAGAAGGGCTAGCACATTCTTTATACCCGCTTGCCAGGCCCACATGCAGGCCTTGAAGCCCTCAACGAGCACGACCTTCTCGCCCCTTGAGAAGTAGACTTGAGGGTAGACCTCGCTCGAGTTCCAGAGGTACCGAGACTTGTCGGTGTGGTAGACGCCCAGACCGAAGTCCTTGTACTCCAGGTCGTAGACCTTGTACTTCGGGTAGGCACCTGTAACAGTGCGCCCGCTGATGCCGACCAGGTTCCCCGTGAAGTCTCGGATGGGGTACGTGATGCGGTTGTGCTTCTTGTCGAACCCCACCCCAAAGTGGAGCAGGGTTTCCTCGGTGAAGCCCTCGTTGATTAGATCCATCGGGCACTCGTGAAAGAACCCGAGGATGGCTTCGTCGAGAGGCTCTTGGCAGATGACCCCAGGCTTGTTGGGATCAAAGGCCGGGTCTACGTTCTTGCGTAGGGCGTCGATGAGCGAGCCGTAGTGCGTCTGAACAAGACCCTCGCCTATGCCCATCGCCTTGAGGAACATCTTGAGTGTTCCCTTGGCGTGGCATGAGAAACAGAACCAGATGCCCTTGGTCAACGACATCGTGAACGCCGGGGTGTTCACGTTGTCGTGGAAGGGGCAGAACGCCATGACGTTGTCTGGCCCGCTCTTCTTGACCTTGTGAAGGTACTTCTGTGCGATAGCAAGTACCTCCGAGTGCCTGTCCATAACGGCATGTTCTCGAGCGTCTTCTTGTAGTTGGGAGCAGGCTTCTCTGCCCCCAACGTGCGGGGCTGACGTACGGGCTTCTTGTCCTTCGGCTCGTCCTCCTCTTCGTCGTTCTTCCTGACCTGTTCGATCTCCTTGCTGGTCAGAACCGAGTGGAAGCTGAAGTTGCTCGCTGGGATGCCGTGCACCCGGAACCCGTCGAGCGTCCACTCACGAGAGCCGGCCATCACGAGGCTGATGGTGGGCTGGTGCTTGTCGGACATCACCCGGCAAGCCATGGTGCAGTCTTGCGAGAGCGAGTCAGAGAAGGCGATCTCATCAAGGTTGCCTTCAGAGTGCTTCGCTGCCTGCCGGTTGGCCTGCATGGTGGCCATCAGCGGGACCTTCTCTTCGAGAACGATGCGTCGAACGTCACGGGAGATCTCCCGAACACGCTCGTGGTCTTGCATCGTCTTACGGCGAGCCTCGGGGCTCATCAGGTACAGACCGTCGACGAAGACAACGTCGGGGTGGTACTTCTCGATCTTGCCTCGCAGCCAGCTGGGGGTGTCCCTGCCAGCGACGTCCTTGGCCGTGAGGCAGATCATCCTGTTCTTCGAGGCCATCTCCTCGGCCACCTGCTGGATGACGTGCAGCTGCTCTTCCTGGAAGGCAGGCAGCTTGCCCAGGCGCAGGTCCTGGTAGAGAGCGCCGACCATGATGGCGGCCATCCGCTGGTAGCACTGCTCGTCGGTCATCTCCTTGGTGTAGAAGAGAACCTTCTGGTTCATCTCGAAGGCGAAGGTGATGAGGTACATCAAGATCCAAGACTTCATGCTCTTGGGCCTGCCGTAGAAGACGGCGAACTCATCGTCAGCCACACCACCAGTAGCCTCTTGCAGAGGCTTCCAAGGCCACATGAACCGGCCGATGCTCTGCCCGTTCTTGGCCTTGTTGTACTTCGCGATGACCTTCTTCATGCCCGTTGCCAGGTCAACGTCTGTTGACTTGCCGGCATCGATGTTGCGGTAGAGGGTCACTGCCTCGTTCAACTGGTTGAATGCCTCCTCAGGGTTGAGGTCTGCGTACTCGATGCAGGCCTGTGCCTTGAGTTTCAGCTCCTTCGACAGCCTGCGCTTGCGCACCTCGCTGCAAAGGAAGTTGAGCGTCATGCCCGCATCAACCTCGAACTGCCACGCGGGCAGGTACCTCTCAAGTGCTGATGACGGCCCAAGTACAGCGCCCCTTGAATCGGGGCTCGTGTACACCGACATCAAGATCTTGAACGCCGAGTTCGTGTCGTTCATCAGGAGATCGTCTTCGGTGATCCCCCACTCGAGTACTGTCTTCAAATCCCCTGTCTTCATGATCAGGGAAATGAGCTGGTGCTCGCTGCTAGCCATTCATCCTCCGAGCGCGGGTAACGAAAAGCCAGGCGGGTAGGGCCTGGCTTCCTGGGTAGGTGGATGCAACGCTGCAAGAGCCACCTCAAGCTGTCAACATCGGGGTAACACTTGACGTTCACCACCGATGTGTTCGCCTATGCCCCCACCCTCAAAAGCCTCGTCGATCTGACGAGGTTGCTGGTTGATGGAAGAACTGGTCGGCCCGTCAGCGAAGTGAACCGTCTCGAGGTCTGCTTCCATCGAGGCCTTGAGCTGGGTGAGCAAGTCGAGGGTGTCCTTGCTCCAGACCTTGCCAATGGTCTGACCATGCGTCTTCTGCGTCAGCGTGCTGACGAAGGCTGCTTTGCCCTCAAGCGCTGGGTCAGAGCTGATGAAGTTGGCAGAAAGCTCCTTGACGGAGAGCGCGTTGAACTTCGCCGTCCTCACCTGACCACCAGCTTCTGTGGCTTGTGGTACTTCGGTGTCTCCTTGTGCACCTTCTTCACCACGTCAGCTGGCACAGTGCCCTGAGCAATGGCGGCCTTGAGGCGGTTGGGGTCCACCTCGTAGACAGCCTTCGTCTTGATGGTGCCACCCATGGCCAGGAACTTCTCCATACCCACTTCCTCGAACAGCTTGTCGGCGTCGTAGCTGTTCTGGACCTGGTACTTCTCGAAGGGCCCCACGCTCAGCGCCCCGCCCCGGACGACCTTGTCAGCTGCCTCGAGCTTGTCGTTGTACGTGGAGGCAAGCTCCTCGTACGTCTCGAAGACATCGGGGTGAGCCTCCCGGTAGCGGATGATGCGGTCCTGAGCCTCAAGGAACTCTTTCACTTCGTGCGGGACTTCTTCAGTCTTGGTTTTCATAGATGTACCCCTTGGCAAACTCTTCTGCCTCGTCGGATGACGTCTGTACTTCTTGTGCGGTCATCGGTACACCCAGAGCATCGTTCTGGTACCGGTTGAAGAGAGCGATGGCGAGCTTGATGTCGGAGACGAACAGGTGCATCGGACTGCCCTTGCCTGAGTCTCCTTCCTTGCGCAGAACGAAGTAGGTGGGGTAGGTCGGCAGAACAAGGTACTCGACCAAGTTCTGACTGACCGGCTGCCGCATACCTTCGCCTGTGCGCCGTAGCCACTGGTTCTTCTTCTCTGTGAGCTCAGCTCGGTACGTCGCCCCGGGGAGGCGAAGAACAGCGGGCTTGCCCCGCTCACCCATCTGCACCGGCCTGCCAAGCAACGCCTGAGCTGCAACAGGACCGAGAGGAACGATGACGATGGGGTCTGCGAGATAGATCGTCTCGAATAGCCTGGGATTACAGGCCTCGATCTCCGTCGGTATCGGCAGCTTGTCCCTGAACTCGGGCTCAGGAGGCTTGCCCTTCCAGCTCTTGCCCATCACCTGCTTGCCGTCAGCATCGAGCATCGGTTCGCAGGACCGGCAGGCAACGATGTCGGTGAAGAAGCAGTTGTCGAAGTTGTACTTCTCCAAGACTGCCCGGAGCAGTACCCCGCCAGGTCCCACGAAGGGCCTGCCTTCTCGTTCTTCTTCTCGTCCAGGGCCTTCTCCAAGGAAAAGGATGCCCCTGTTGTAGCCCTCCCCAAAGACAAACGAGCCACGCATGGCGGCTCGTCTCTCTCCAAGGAAGCACTTCGTGCAGTCTTCCCATTCCTCTTGAAGGACGGGGAGCGTCTTGCGGAAGTCCACCATGTTTGACCTCAGAGCTGGATGCCCGACTCCTGCTGCAGCTTCATGCGGCGAGTCAGTTCTAGGGTCTGCTCGACGATCTCCTTATACGTCTTCTTGTCCTCCTTTTGCATGTCCACGCAGAACGCGATCGTCTGCACGAGCATGTAGATGTTCGTAGGAGCAGAGGTGAAGTCGTACGGCATCACCACGGGGTCGCGAGCGTACCGGCCAGGACCAGCCATCCGCAGCGGCGACATGAAGTCGAAAGCGAGGTTGAAGACCACGACCTCCCCTTCCTTGATGAGCTCCAGCAGCATCTCCTTGGAGCAGTCGAACCAGGCCAAGAACTTCGTGGGCCCGTTGGTGGCGATGCACCACTGGTCGATGTTCACGGACTCTTTGCCTTGTGCTGCCTTGGGCAACTGAATCAGATCAGCCATGGTTTCTTGATCCCTTTCTTTGGGTGACCGACGAACTCAAACTCATACGGCCCCCCCTCTTCTACCGGCCATGTACGTAGGTGTCGACGGAGGTTCTCGCACATGCCCTTCATGGGGCCGATGTCGTCCTCGAAGATCACAACCAGCGGAGACTTCTTGCCCGCCTTGTTCCTTAGAACACGACCCATGAACTGCTGCAAGCCGTTCCGTTGGCTCATCGGCTCGCACGTAAAGACCGTATCGAGATCTGGGTTATCTAGCCCCTCTCGCCCGTACTTCGTGATGGCGAACACGATCTGCTTCGTCTTCAGAACGTGCTGCCGCTGGTCGGGCTTCATCGACCCCATCATCACGCCGGCGTTGCTGGGCTTGCTAAGCACCCCTTCGATGTACACCCTGAACCTTCGCGTCTCTTCAGCCGAGACCTTCTTCCAGACCTCGTGCTGCTTGAGCTCCTTGGAGACCCCATCGAACATGAGCTGTGTCTGGTGCTTCTTGGCAGGGTTGAGATTGCTCTGCAGAAGCTTCTTCAGCTCGTGGTACTTCCCCGTGAGATGGCGAATCCTTCGCTCGTCTACTTCCACAGGAGGTAGCGTCTCACCCACGTCTTGCGGCGTGACCTTGGGCTTCTCGAAGTACAGCTCTGGCTCCTTGTTCCATAGAGCAAGCAGACCCACAAGCTCCTCGATAGAGTTCGAGAGCACAAGGATGCGCCGGCCCACGGCTTCAGCTTTCCTGAACTCACCGATGAGGAACTCAAGCCGTTCTCTCCACCTGCCGAAGAAGGTAGCGAGTTTGGAGAGGTGCAACTCTCCGTTGATGTCGCAGACTTCGCTGGCCACAGAGCGGTCAAGCGGATCTACTTGAAAGCCAGTCCAGACGAAGCAGATCCTCGGTCGCAGCTCCTGGATGAGGTCCTTGTAGAGCACGGTGCCGATGTGGAAGTCGGTGATGACGTGCATCCCGTCTACCCGCTCAGGCGTGGCCGTCAGGGCGATCCTCTTGCCGAAGAACAAGCCCGCTGCTCTCGAGTACGTGGGGGCTGCTATGTGATGGCCCTCGTCACCGATGAAGAGACCGAAGCGGGCCCGAATCTCGGGAGGTAGAGAATCAGATATATCCCCCAGCGTCTTGTACGTCGTGAGGATGATGCTCTTGTTCCAGTCCCCCTTCGACCCCCTTACTACTTCCACGCCCCCTGGTACGACGAGCCACTTGTGGATCTCTTCGAGCCATTGGCTGAGTAGTTGGTTGTTGTCTACGGCGATGACCGTCGGCTGCTTGATGAGGGCAAGTAGTTCAAGGGCACATACGGTCTTTCCCTTACCGCAGGCCAACTGCAACACGCCCCCCTCAGCCTTGAGGAGGGCGTTGACCGCGTCTCGTTGCAGCGTCTTGCCCGGGTTCTTCAGGTCCAGGACGATCTTGCTTGTTACATCGATGTGCGGGTAGCTCAGCGGCCTGCAGTCAACGACGGGGAACTCAAGATCTCCGGGCTTCCAGAAGGCACGCGGCACAATGAGGTGATGCTCTGTCTCCTCATAGAGGAAGACGTAACGCTCACCCTTCTCGTTCTCGAACTTGAACGAGAGGGTGTTCTTCGTACCCTCAACGTTGATGAGGGACTTGGGTACCCAGAGGTGTGAATCCAGGTACCCCCTGTCAGGCTCGCGCTTCACAAGACGCATGGTCGATCTCTACCCTTGAGGGTGGCGAAGGTCTACTTCCCCCCGGGGTTTCCCTGTCCCCCCTGGTTGTTGCCGTTGTTGCCGCCGCCCCAGATGTCGCCCAAAGGCGTGACGTCGAAGACGTGGCTGAAGCTGTGCCCGGCAGCCTTGGCCATCGAACGCATCAGGTTCTTCGCCAGCATCGAAGCGAAGGACTCGTTCGGTTGCTGCATCTGCGGCGTCGTCAGGTACCCGGGCATCTGGTAGTTCACCGGCTGCATCTGCTGGTAGCCGTAAGGCACCTGCTGCACCATCGGCTGCTGTTGCTGCTGGTAAACGGGCTGAGGCACTGGCGCCTGTGGTGGCAGCGGACGCTGCTGTTGCTGCACCTGGCCAAACTGCGTGGCCATCGTCTGCATCGGTGCCTGCACCGGCGCCGAGGGCGCCGCCGGCGGCAGCCTCACGAGGTTCTGGGTGGGAACCAGGCGGGCCTGACCCACGCGGGCCGCCTGCGTATGGGCCCCGCAAGACCGGAAGAAGATGCACTGATCTCTCGAGTTCGACCCGTTGATAGGGTTGATGTAGCCGTGCTCGTAGCCGCCCCGGCACTCTGAGTTGTTGCCATCCCACTCCTTGCCAAAGCAAGGTGGTGTCTCATCCGCCATGGTATTCTCCTCGGAGCAGAGATAGGTTCCGCCCCTCGTTTCCTTTATCCCCGAGGTCGGCCTAGTCTTGCCGTTCTAGAAGAACAAGAAGAAGGAGCCCATCAGATGCGTACTAGCGGCCTTGTCCTCGACTTCTATGACGATGTCGGTGGGACTCTTTTCAAGGGCATGTTCCCTACCTCCAACATCGTCCCAGATTTCGTGAAGCAGGCCTCTGGCCTGTCACCAGAGAGTCTCGACCACCTGCCTGACGATGCCTTCGCGCTCGTCATGATCAACGGTGAAGAGAAGCTCCGGAAGTTTGCCTGCGTCGATGAGGGCAACACCGCCCTCTCGGTGCTGTACTTCCTGAAGAACGCAGAGAAGCTCCCCGTCGAGGCGCAAGTCAAGACGGCCGAGAACCTGAAGATCGCCTGCGAGTGGTACGAGCTCGATGTACCCGAGGAGCTCGAGAAGGTGGCAGGCCTGGCGGGCGGCGCGGCTCGTATGGGCGGCAGGTACATCGAGAGCAAGGCCACGAGCCTCGCCAAAGACCCGCTCAAGCTCATTCAGTACGCGGCCATGCCGAGCCTCATCAAGGGGACGGCATCCAACGTCGGCAAGAACCTCTCGCACCTGGAGGAGGCAAGCCATGACGCGGTGGCTGGCATGCCAGACCTGCACTCGTTCATGGGTAAGCAGGGCGAGCTCACCGGCTCGAGCACCATGCCCCTGAGCGCCTCGATGGGTAAGGGAGAGGGCGCCAAGTCTTCGCTTGCTGCTGTGCAGAAGACGGCGGCAACGACCATGGGCCGCAAGGTCCCCGGTCACTCGAACGATGACGCCCCCGATCCAGGCAACCCCAACGGCCAGTACAGCGCGCAGCCTCCCTCGCAGCCGCAGATGAAGAACATGGAGCCCCACGTGGATGTGACCCACAAGGAGGCATCTGTTCGGTCTGAAGAGCTGAGGGCCACGCACTACGCCCTCGGCAGCCGCTACCCGCTCGATAGCTATGAGCAGGTCAAGCAGGCGAGCGCCTACTTCGAGGAGTACGGTGAGCGTCTCGAGCCAGGCGACCGGCACGAGTACTGCTCGAACCTGGTCAAGCGGGCGCGAGACATGCGGGTCATGCTGCCCGTCAACATCATGAAGTACGGCTCGGAGAAGCTCGCCTCACCAAGCGAGTTCCAGGCCGCCATCGACATGCGCCGCAACGTCCTCGACTCCGATGAGAAGGCCGTCCTGCTCCAGAAGGTGGCGGGCTACTACGGCAAGATCGACCCCGAGCTGCTGCGTGGTCTTCTCGGTGAGTTCGACAAGATCGCCGGCATCGACCACCTCTACGACGAGGCTGTCTACGATCCCTTCTACTCGACCTACGGTCAGGTGAAGACGGCGTCGGATGAAGACTCGGTCGAGGAGTTCAGTGACATCATCGGCAACCTGTACGTCACGGGCAAACAGCTCGCTGCCTTCGCTGCCACCGAGTACAAGCAGGTCAAGGGCATCTTCGGTGGTGACATGGCCAATGAGTTCATCAAGGACCCCATTGCCATCTACAAGTCTTTGCCGGTAGATCAGAAGAAGATGATCATCCGCATGGCCACCGAGAACGCACCAGGGTCGGAGCAGAACATCTGATGGACGCTGACGAGCTGCTCGACATCATCCGTGGTCGGGTCAAGCTGGCGTCGAAAGACCTGCCAGAAGATCCGACAGAGGAGCTCGAAGTCTTCGGCGACAAGGATGAAGAGCCCAAGGCAAGGGTAGAAGGGCAGCCGGGTCAGGTGACCCGGCAGAACCTCTTCCGTCACCCCGATGCCCATCCCATCGCCCTCGATCTCTCCCTCCTCCAGAAGTACGGGGTCGAATGGCTTACTTGGGAACCTGAGACGCTAGAGGCCCACATCAACCGGGACTTTGGTGGAAGTAGTGACATCAACCTCCAGAAGGTGATGGCGTGCAAGACGCTGCACCTCGTCGATACCTTCTGGGAGCGGTGGGAAGTCTTCTCCTGGTGCACCGTTGCCCTCAACGGGATGTTCCCGGACTTCGACATCATGCAGGCCCCCACGGCCATGGACATCTCCATTGCCGTCGACATCTCCAACCGCATACGAGATGACGTCCCTTGGTCTTCAGAGGTTGAAGAGTTCGCTCGGCAGTCTGTGAAGTTCGACGGTCTGCTCGTCGTCTCTTCTCCCATCAGCTTTGCTCAGCCCGACGTCGAGGGTTTTCCCCTGGATGTGGAAGATATAAAGAAGCGCTGGCCCGGTGTGAAAGCATCAGGTCAAGAACCAAGCGAAGACTCAGTCGAAGGCGAGCAGCTCCGGCGTATGCTGCGCGTCGAGAAGGCTCTCGACCACAGTCGGCTTCTTCTTCGCTCTCAACTCCCTCTGGTGGGCCATGGACTACATCACTTCGGACGTACTTGAGGGCTTCCGTGACGAGCTCAAGAAACATGCGGGCTACTTCGACGTCATCAAGAACCCTCGAGTGGCTTCCGCTCTTGGTTTGGGCGGCGCTATGGGAGGTGTTGGGGTGGGAGCTGGCGCTCTCGTTGGTGCAGGAGTCAAAGGCTACCGAGGCTACAAGGACGCCAAAGAGCAAGGAGCCGACACCCGCTCTGCCCTCTCGGCTGGCCTGACCAGCGGCGCCAAGGGCGCTGTTGTGGGCGCCGGCGTTGGAGCTCTGGGCGGCAAGCTGCTTGGAGCCGGGGCTGGGGCCATTGCCCCAGAGATGGCGGAGAAGGCGCGTGTGGCTCTGACCAACACGAAGGGGGTCAACACCTTCGCCAACTTCGGTCAGCGGCAGATCCACGGCCTCACGGGTGCCACGCCCAAGGAAGGCCTTGGCTCCATCGGCATGGGCGCAGCCCCCCGACTCAAGGGGTGGAACGATGCCGAGAGAGCAGCCGCATCAGCGGACAAATCGATCGGTAAGTCTTTTGAAGAGGCCAAGATTGAACCGCCTAGTGGCTTCATGGGCTTCAATAAGAAGAGCCCTAAAGACTTGATCGACCAGCTTCATGTAGACAAGCTGCGAGCTCAGGCCGCAGACCAGGGCAAGTCATACATGGCTGGGCATGCTGCAGAAGAAGCAGGACTGACCAGTCTGCCCGGTGTCATCCGAGGTCTGTCTACACCAGGCCAGCGTCTCGACACCCTCAAGAAGACCCTCGGTGACCAGTGGCATGGCACATCACCAGCCATGAAGGCGCTCACCATCGGCATGCCGATCGCTGACCTGGCCATCAATGCGTCTTCAGAAGACGACGGTACAGGCTCGAGGGCGCGTCACATTGGTTCAAGCCTTGCTGGGGCCGTGGGCGGCACCCTGCTTTCTCCCTTGCCCATGGGTAGCCAGATGCTCCTCGGCACAGGGCTCAACGCTGCCGGCGGAGCCCTTGGTGGAGCGGTAGACAAGGTGCAGAAGAAGATTCGAGGCGTTCTGCCTCCTCCGGGTTACCCTGCGCCGGAGGGCACGTGACATGAGTATGATCGGTAATCCGGGTGGTGGTGGGGCGGGTCCTGGGATGAGGACAATGTCCCGGGGCAGGATGCAGGGGGCTATGGCGAATAGCGTCAGCTACCCCAGCCCCTTCTTTGACGTCGCGCAGACATGGCTGCCGCAGACGATGAAGAAGATGTTCCAGTGGTGCCGGTACTACTTCCTGACGAACCCGCTCATCAACGCGACGGTGTTCAAGCTCAGTGAGTACCCTGTCACTGACCTCATCATCGATCACGAAGACCCGGAAGTCGTGCGGAAGTGGACCGACTACTTCCAGGACCACCTGCGCTACCGTGCGTTTCAGATCGAGGTTGGCCTCGACTACAACTGCTACGGCAACGGGATGGTGTCGATCAGCTACCCGTTCACCAAGTACCTCAAGTGCTCGAGTTGCCAGTTCTCGGCCCCTGCCAAGAAGACCCGCAACAGCTGGGTCATCACCAACTACGCCTTCCGGATGACGTGCCCCAAGTGCGGCACCACAGCTGACGCCGTTGCGCAGGACTTCTACATCCGCAACGCCGCAGGCATCAAGCTCATCAGGTGGAACCCTGAAGACGTCGAGGTCCAGTACAACGACGTCACCGGGGAGTACACCTACTTCTATACGATCCCTCCGCAGGTGAAGAACGACATCCTCATCGGCAAGAAGGAAGTCGTTGAAGGAGTGCCGCAGGTCTTCATTGCGGCGCTGAAAGAAGCGAAGGGCATTGTCTTCTCCAAGGACAACTTCTTCCACCTGCGCCGGCCTACCCTGGCAACACAAGACCGTGGCTGGGGCATCCCCCTGCTCATGCCCGTCCTCAAGGACGTCTTCTACCTGCAGGTGATGAAGAAAGCGCAGGAGGCCATCCTCCTCGAGCACATTGTCCCTCTGCGCATCCTGTTCCCTCAGGCAGGCTCGGGTACTTCAGACCCCTACACCACCATCAACCTGGTCGAGTGGCGTGAGCACGTCGCCGGTGAGATTGCGAAGTGGAGGTGGGACCAGAACTACATCCCCATCATGCCTCTGCCCCTCGGCAACCAGACCGTGGGCGGCGATGGACGGGCTCTCCTCCTCACTGGAGAAATCCAGCAGTGGTCGGAGCAGATCATCACGGGCATGGGTGTGCCGAGGGAGTTCCTCCTCGGCGGCATGAGTTACGCCGGCACGAACGTGTCGATGCGGATGCTCGAGAACGCGTTCATCGGCTACATCCTGCGCCACAAGGCCATGGTCAAGTGGGTGATGAACGAGGTCGCCGCCTTCATGCAATGGCCGAAGGTGAACATCAGGTTCAAGCCCTTCAAGATGGCCGACGACCTGCAGCGCAAGGCCTACCTCTTCCAGCTCAACCAGGGCCAGAAGATCTCCGACACCACCCTTCTTGCTGACGCTGACCTCTCTCAGGAAGAGGAGAACGCCATCATGAAGAAAGAGACGGCCAGCCGTATCGAGGCTACCCGGGCTCAGCAGCTTGCTACGGCAGACCTTCAAGGTCAGCAGCAGCTCATCATGGGGAAGTACCAGGCCAAGGCGCAACAGGCTCAACAGCAGGACATGGCCCAGGGCCCTGCCCCTGGAGAGCCAGGCGGACAAGACGCCATGGGTCAAGGCACCCCAGGCGGGCAAGAGCAGGGCATGCCGGCCGAGGCAGCCCCGGGTCAGTCGCCAGGCCAGCAATCACAAGCCAACCCCCAGGGTGGCCAGCCTGACCCCATGAGCCAGACCCAATCCCCCCTCAACGCCGGCCAGCAGATGCCCCCAGGCGGACAGATGGACCTGCCCACCATCGCCTACCAGCAAGCCCAGATGATCTCCAGCATGCCCGCTGACCAACAGCAGGCAGCTCTCTCGAACCTCGAAGCGCAAAGCCCCGAACTCGCAGACATGGTCCGGCAGATGCTCGCCAAGATGGGCATCGCCACAGGCCCGGGACAGGCAGCTCAACCCGCCGTCAACATGACGCCATTGCCCGAGAAGCTTCCCCCCAGGAGAGCTCAGGCAGCAGTCTGAAGTAGGAGCTAAAAGAAGGGGCCTTATCGGGCCCCTTCTTCATCTCACTCCTGCCACTCGTCGACGAGTTCCTCGAACTCCTCTACCAGCTCACGCTTCTGTCCGCTGTCCATGATCTCCCAGCAGGCCCGCAGAATCGTCTGCAGGTCTCCTAGCTCATGTTCAGCTTCCGACTGCTCCCCGTGAACTCTCGCCGCGTCGATCAAGTCATCGATGTCCATGGTTTTACCTACCATGTTCATCTTGCCTTACGAAGACGGGGTACCCCCAGGAAGCAGGTGCTGTTGTTCTGTGGTTGCTCACAAGACACCAGATGACTTCCATCTTCGGCTGGTAGGTGACGCCACCGTCACCGTCGGTGAGATAGATCACCAGGTCTGGCCTCGGCTTGAGCCTGTCGACCTTGCGAAAGGCGTCATCGAAGTCAGTCCCACCACGGCCGTGGATGGTGAGACCAGCCTTGATGTCTTTGACACGAACCTTCTTCGGGGCCGTGGCAACGGACATGTCAGCCTGCAGAAGCCAGGCTGTCTCGATGTTGAGTGACTTCAAGACGCCGATGGCTTCCCGCAAGCACTCCTGGATGTCCTTGTCACTCATGGACCCCGAGGTATCGAGGATGAACGCGACCTCCGGCTGGTAGTCGACCATGCCTGGGATGATCATCCCCCGGGCGTAGCTTCGCTTGGACGGATGGGTCCGAGAGAAGTCTTGACCACCCGATTCGAGACGACCGCAGCAGCGCTTGAGGACGGACTTGAGGACCTGCTGCCACGGCACATGAGCCGCTTCATTCAGGTCCATGTCGATGAACTGTTGGAAGGAGCCAGGCATATTGCCCCGGCCCTTTGCCTCAGCCCACTTCTTGATGCTGTCGATCGTCTTGTTCCGAGCGGCTTTGACTTCCGTCTCGGTCTTGCCGCCCAGCTCTTGATCGAGGGCGTCCTCGAACTCTTGGTCATCGGCGTTGCCGGCGATACCCCCGCAAGAGCCGCTGCCGATACCCATCCCTTGGCCCTGGCCTGGGGGGCCTTTGCCGGGGGTGCCTTGGCCCTGACCTTGGCCTTGACCCTGCCGCATCTTGTCCATCGCGGAGGCGGGGATCTTGTCGTAGTACTCCCCCAGGGTGAGCTCGTTGGGGAGCTTGAAGTCCTTGGGGAAGACGCCGTGAGGCAGCTTGTACTTCATCTCCTCGACGGCCGGGTTGATGGCCAGGTCGGCGGCGACGTTGCCCTTCTCCTTGTCAGCGCATGCAGCGATGCGAGGCAGGTGGTCTCGCAGGATGTGCAGGCACTCATGAACGAGAGCAGCAGCAACCTGTTCTGGCGTGCACTTGAGCAGCCACTCGGGGCCGTAGTACAGGACGAGCCCCTTGGTGATGCCCATGGTCTGGAGCTCGGGAGCTTCCCTGGGGATGAATGAGTAGACGAGGCTCATCAGGTAGGGGGTTTGTTTGTGGATGAGGGCCCGAGCCTCAGCCATGAGCGTTTCAGCGCGCTCAGTTGAGGAGAGGGAGGAAGAGAGAGCCATTCACTTATCCTCGATCATGTACTTCTCGAGGCCGCGCTTGATGAAGTCCATGAGCAGAGGCCGCATGGCATCGTTCACTTCCTTCTTGCCAGCGCGGGTGCCGAGGTCGTTGGAGATCATGGCCTGGATGTTGGGGATGGCCATGTCGGCCAGGCCCTGCTTGCTGAGCTCATGGAGTCGGGTCCAGGCGAGGGAGGCGAGGGCGACCTTCTCATCGCGCGTGGGCTTGGTGAGGACGTAGGAGATCATGGAGCTGTAGGCAGCCATGGCGATGTCGAGCCGGCGCTTGTCGACGACGTAGCCGAACTTGAGGACATCGGAGGGGCTGGGGAGGTCAGCTGCCTTGACCCAGTTGATGAACTCAGCGGCAACGCCGCGACCGATGCAGCCCTCGAGCAGGGTGGACATGAGGATGTCGTGGGTAGCGGTCTTGCGAGCGTGCTCCTTCTTCTGCTCATCGGAGAGGGGCTTGCCGGTGGGCAGGGGGAAGAGGCAGCGCACGGTGGCCATGCTGCGAGCGGCCATCTCCCAGGTGCGTGGGGAAGGCCAGGCCCTCGAGCGGTCCTTCGAGCCCTCCTTGGGCATGCTGTAGAGAGCCGACGAGCGGTCCTGCAGGAAGCCTGAGACGAGGCCCTGCACAGCCGGCCAGTTCTCACCCCAGCCTTCCTGGACCTTCTTCTCACCCATCTCGACGTCTTCGACCCTGCCGCTCGACTGGCTGAGGAACCAGGCCGTCCACTCGGCAACGAC
>Ga0163149_10000118_pt1 | contig 97544 bp, 73 predicted proteins | sample OliLakLV19MP5G1_FD_148604 | JGI IMG/M metagenome (GOLD analysis project Ga0163149, IMG submission 148604) | Freshwater microbial mat bacterial communities from Lake Vanda, McMurdo Dry Valleys, Antarctica - Oligotrophic Lake LV.19.MP5.G1 | ecosystem: Environmental > Aquatic > Freshwater > Lake >...
GGCGGTAATCGTACTGTCGCAAGCTCTGCAAATACAGATTCAGACATTTAAGATCTAGTGACATTCAGCGACAGTCAAGCGGCAAATCTGTCTGACGCCAAGCGGCAAAAACCATTGTCGCTGATCAGAGCCGCTAAATTATGCTTCTTCCGTAGAAAACTCTTGCTGAAATTCAGGAAGCGCTAGGTCGATGTGAGCCATATTTTTCACCATTAATGGGGTATGACACTATACATTATAGTTATCAAATTCCGAGTAAAAATAAGGTGAAGGGCGAAAACGAGAAAAGGTAAGCCGCTACCGGAGTGGGGTAGACTCCCCGCTCCGGTTCGATTTCAATGGTGATCAAACGAGCTTGAGTCGCTTTCCTTCCGGAAACTTGGCACGCCAGAATCTTTGCATGTGGGCGATGGTGTTGGTTGCGTCCTCCACCACTTCGACCTTGCCCTCAGTCCGCCTCAAAAGGCCTTTTACCGATGACAATACGCACAGATCCGCTTGAACGCCGCAAACGCGGAAGCGATTCATGGGATAGCCAAGCCGTTTGCACATCTTTGTGACTCCGGCAGAGCCGTCCTGACCTGGTACTTTCGGCCGGGTCCAGCTGACACTCACCTTTTCAGCGGGCAATCGCCGGCCGATGCGGCGGCAAATGTGTGCGAGCTCATAGCCTTCCACGGCATCAAGCAAACACTTGTGTGTGTCGCCGTAGGGAATGTGCGGCTCCAATTCATCGTATTCGATTTCAAGGAAGAAGACCGGACAGTTGGATGCTCTGGCGCCTATCACTTCACGTTCCACATTGTCCACAGTTTGTCGTTGCTTCGTGAAAAGCGGCTGCATATCGACGACCACAAGACAATAGGCGTCGACGTTGTTATTAATTGTCTTCATGGTTTTGACCTTGCACGGGTGAAAAGGCAGACTGCGAGTAGAAAAGAGAAAAAGGCTTGTCGTTTTCCCGTGCTAAAATTTCCGCATGGCCACGTGAGGCCAACGAATTTCAACTAGTTAAATGACAAGCCCAAAGAAGGGCTAAACGTCTGGCGGACCAGAAACGATTGCTCTTTTTTCGCAAAAACAGCGTCAGAGCAAGTGTTGTTAGACACTTGTTCTTCTCGCTGCTCGCTGGAATTGAACATCCGCAATTTCACCGAACCCGCTCGGTCAGGTTTGATCGCCTGAGGCCGACCGGCTCGGATCGACTTACAGCCAGCGACTCTCGGTTATGCCGATAGTCGCTGGCAAAAGTCTCTTGTCGCGGAAGTGTCCATGCGGCTATGAAATTTCAAGCGCTAGCGGTTGAAATTCCCACAGTCGCACTCCTTACGGGTGAGGATCGCCACCGAACGGATTGTTGAACGGGTCGCCGTCGCCATCGATGTCGATGATGTTTCCATGCTCATCGAATTGATAAGGATAGCCCTCGCCGTACTGGTTGTAAGGCTGTGCTTGCGGCATCTCGGAGAGCAACTTGGGCTGCGTGCGTTTGGGCAGCTTCAGGTAGTTTTCCGGAAGCGTTTCTTTGATGCCTTCCTCGGGCGTAAACTCCTTCGTTTCCTTGACCTTGTCGTAGTTTTCCTTGATCTCTTCTTTCTCGAGCGTGCCGTCGGGACGGAAATAACGATAGGTGCCGGAATAGTAATTGACACCATCCCTGGTGCGAATCTTTTTGGCTGTGACGCCGTCGTCGTGCAACTCGATCTCGCGAACAATGGTGCCGTCGGGCTTCAGTTCTTCAATGCTGCGCAGCTTATAGCCGCTGGCATCGGTCCATTCGGTCGCCGCAGTGCCACGCCATTCCTGGCGAAATTGCGGCTTGCCGTCCGGACCGCAGACGGTCACAGTCATCGAGCCGTAAGGCGAGTAACTGCGTTTTTCTGCAAGCGTACCGTCTTCGCGACGGTATTCGACTTCGACCGAGTATGACGTGTATCGGATCTTCATCTCGATCAGCACACCGTCGGCGGCGAAGACATATTTGTCGATCGGCGACCAGCGGTTCGAACCACTTGTGGTGGCAGACGAACGCGTACCGTTCTCGCGAAACTCGACCACCTCGTATTCCGAGTAGCCGAGCTTGCGGCGCTGGACTTCAAGTTTGCCGTTCGCGCGGAAAGTTTCCTCGAGCAAGACCTCCCTGGAGGACGACAGCACCGTGCGGGTCTTTGTGGTCTTGCCGTCCGCGTAGAAAATCTCAGTCTCGAATCCACCGCCTGAGCGGCTGCGGTTGAGGCTTTCGGTGGTTCCGTCCGGGCGCGAGATGCGTTCGAAAAGAACGGTTTTGCCGTCCTTGTCGTAAAGCACCGAGCGACTCGGGGTGCGCTTTGTCGACTTAGCGTCGGCCAGCGGGTACATACCGGTGAGCTCACGAAGCGTGCCGTCTTCACGGTACTCTTCGATTTCGGTGACGCCGTTTTCGTATTCGATTTCAGCGCCGGTCACCCTGGTTTTGTCTTCGTTGAGAAGAACGACTCGAACTCGTCCGCCTTTGTTGTCGCGGCTGCGAAGAAGTTCGACTTTGGTCCTGAGCAGGCTGGGGAAGTCAGTCTGTGAAATGTCCACGGACTCTTCCCGGCAACCACTAAGCACCAGCAGTAACACCATCGTAGTAACGATGCTAGCGAATTTCATGAGTGTATTCCCTGTGTAAAAGGAGTGCTGCCGCGCGTTTTGCCGGTAGCACAGAAATCAGATACCAACAGAGCTTGAAGAACGACACCCGCCGCCGAACACAAAGTGTTCTCTGTTGCGGAATGTTGATGTGGCAAGGAGTGTTCTAGTTAGTTACTCTTTTAGATTCGCTTGGAATCTAGTTGTTGGTTTAAATGGGGACGTCATGACCATACAAAAACAAAGAGAGAATCATCAAGAATTACGCTAACGCCAAGATGATATATTGCCAATTTTGCGAAGCGATTAGCCTCATTGCAAGCATGCAAGATGCAGGCTGAGAGCGGGCGCACACTCTCTTTACCACCACTGAATTTCACAATCCAACTATGTCGCACGAGCATCGCCTTTCGATATTGCCCCGTCTCCAAACAAATCAAAAACCGCACCACTACTTGACATTCAGGCTCTTATTGAATCTAAGGTCATGATGCCTTTTCATATCTCACCTCTTCTTGTAATCAAACAGCCTCACAATCTCTTTCACCTAAACGTCGCCAATGATTCTCCTTTCGTGAGGATCGTCTTGCGCCGTTTGCATCCAGGGAGTTTTTATGAAGTGCATGACTGCGATTCTCGACAAGGACGGGCTGCGCCTCCTCCAGGGCATCACTCGCACCGCCCGCCGTACCGCCAACGGAGTGCAGACCTGGCTCGGATACCCGTTTGTCACCCGTGCCAATGCCGGAACGCAAAACGAGGGGCATCGCTGCGATTTGATCGAAGTCGATCCCAGCTTGCTAGACGGAAAACCGCTCACCATCGCCGGGGGCGACGTCCAGTTCCAGCTCAGCGATTGCTCGCTCCGCAAGAACGCCAACGGACTGGGGATCACGGAGGCCGGTGACGGCAATCGAGACGGATTTCTTGTCCTCCTGCAGGTCAACCCGGACGTCTCGACGCTGGCGATGGCGCGGCAGTACGAGTTTCACAATCGCGACCGGCAGCTGGCCGAGGGCTTCGCCATCGACTACTGCCACGTCAGGTTCAGCCGCCATCCGTCCCGCTTTACCGTCAGCAAGACGCACGAGCGCCTGCTCTTATTGCACGAAGGCGAAACCTACCGCGTCGACGTGATCGAGCCTGCCGTCCGGATTCTCGGCCTCGCCGTCAACGACGGTCGCCGCCTCACGTACGAACTCAGCGTGGTCGACGGCACCGTGCAGTTCAACCAGACCTCCGCCCAGCCGCTGGTCATCCCCACCTTCGACTCGAACTCGCTGTCGACCGAAGTGGGCGCCGCCTTGATGCTGATCGCCTTCGCCACCATGTGCGGTATCGTCGCCGCACCCGGACATCACGTCACATCGGTCTGGGCGATGGCCGGAGCAGCTTGCGGGGCCGTGCTATTCGCCGCACTCACCGCCGTTCGCTACGTCGTCGCGCAGTTCACCCGACCGAAGTACAGCACGACGAGCTGATACCACATCCGGTGACCGTCATCACAACAGCATGGACGCGAAATGCTCGGGCGAAAACGCTCCCCGACCTCGCGAAACCAGGACTCGACGGCAAATCCGCCGTCGCAGTCTTGGTTTAACCCTTCGCTCTACTATCTCTAGTCGTTTTCCAGACACCAGGACAAAAGACCCAAGAAGCGACAAAGCGCTCCTTGGATCCCGATTGAAGTAAGCGTGCGCAACGAGAACCCCATCGCTGTTCTCGTCGCGCATCGCTAAGTTCCAATCTCAATATTTTCAAGCGCTAGCGCTTGAAGTTATCGTTCGTCGTCGCGCGGTGACGCCGGTATTACCGGGTGCGAACGCGCAGCGTGTAGTTGAGAACCTCGCTCTTACCGGCGGTGACGGACACCTTCCCGGTCGCGAGCGTGGCGGTCACCCTGGTGAGCGGCAGCACGACGTTCTGGTCGGCGGGCGTGGCGACCTCGATCAGCACGGTGACGTTCTTCTTATCCTTGAAGTTGAAGACCTTGACCTCGAAGTCCTGGTCCTGCCATTCCGGGGCATCCTGTCCGGGGCGCAGGCGGGGAGCCGGGCCGTTGCTGACGACAGTGGTCGACTTGGTGAGCACGCGCTCGGCCTTGACGTCGCTGGAGGTGCCAAGACCAATCTCGAAGACCTCGTCCTTGGCCAGTTCCTTCAGGGAGTAGTTGTTGACGACCTGGAGACGCGATTCCGAGTTGCGCTGCAGAACCTTGACGTTGCCGGCCGGCAGCGGGGTTCCGAGGTTGTGCTCGGCGCAGTTCTTCAGCTTCAGACGGACGTTGACGGGCGACAGAACGCTGGCTTCGGCGCCGTAGTACTGCTGGTGGGCGGGGACGACGTACTCCTGCTCGACTGCCACGTTGGCGCCACTGAACAGCGGGAGCTGACGGCTCTGGCCATCACCGATGCTGACGCGGCCGGGGATGCGATAGACCTTGCGTTCGCCAACCGATTCGACCGAGGCACCACCACCGGGGGCGTCGAACATGGCAGGCGCGGCGGCGTACTCGGCGGCAGCCACGCGCATTCCGCGATTGCGGGGCGCCTGGACGTTGCCGGAGAGCAGCCAGAGGTTGGCGTTGTCGAACGAGGTGCCGGACTGGTTGACGACGTTGACGGTGGTGTTGAAGCTCTCGAGAACCTGCTTATCCTCGTTGTAGACGACGGTATGCTTGGCGTTCCAGCCCAGCCCATCGGTCTCATAGAGGAAGTTCAGGTTGTAGACGCCGGCCTTTGTGACTTCGGCTTCGATCACGAGCGAGGCGGAGGCGGAGAGCCCGGCTGCAAGCTTGCCGACTTCGATGTCGCTGGGATTGCCGACTACCGTGCCACCACCTGCGGTGGTTACGATGGCTTGCCCGCCGCGCACATAGAGCAGTTCGCCTGTGACCGATCGACTGGTGGCACCACTGCCGACCGTAATCGTCACCTGCTTGCCGACCGAGAGTTCGAGTACGCGCTCGGGGGTGAGGTTGGCGGCCTGGTAGTTGGCGGACTTGTACTTGAAGTCGCCCGGGCCGGTGGCGCTGATGATGCTGAGGCTGTCCTGACGGTACTTGGCGGCGATGCCGTTGAGCTGGAAGCTGTTCGTGCCGGCGCTGAGCTGGACTCTGCGGAGTTCTTCGACCTGACCGAAGCCTTCCCCATAGACCGTGATGTCGACCGCGCTGGCGGCTTTGGTGACGGCGAATTGGACGACGGGTTCATCGGCGGCGTGCGCCGGGGCGACGAAGGACTGGACTGAAAGGACAGCGGCGAGAGCGGCGACGGACAGTCCGAGGCGGTTCAGATAGTTCATGCTCGTTGATTCCTTGGTTCCGAAGTTCGCGATCCGACTAAATTGTTTGTCGGATAGACACCCCTTAGAAGGTAGGCATCTTCACCTGTTCTTCATCAAATGCAGCTGCGTCGAGTGATACCGGATATCAGGCGATATCTGGAATTGGTGATGTGGTGACTGGGATGTGCGATGGGGGGTTGTGGTGAAAACTCGAAAAGCAGGTGCAAAAAAGAACAACTGACCCTATTCATCAGACCGCCCCATTCGCTACCGCGGCCGCCGACCGTGCAACAAACCGTAGCTATAATCGGCTTAAGATTCGGCGGCCCTCGCGCTAACTTTTAAAAATGCAGATGCGATAAACTGCATTGCTCACTTAGCTTCAGATAGTTGTCAAAGAGAACAAACTGCGGTGGTTTCGATATGACGGACATAGCGCAAGGCCAATTTCTCGAACATTTATATTGGAAAGATGCCGAAGCATTATTGACAAACAAAACGGTTGTAGTCATCCCAATCGGCGCCCAGTCGAAGGAACACGGATATCACCTGCCGCTCAACAACGATTTTCTGATGGCTGAGTATTTAAAACACGCCATCGCAAAACGGCTCCCAGTGGTGATTGCGCCGACTATCAATTACAGTTTTTATCCTGCAATGGCAGAATATCCGGGTTCGGTATCATTGAAAAGCGAAACAGCTAGCTCGATGTTTTGTGATATTGTCAGCTCTTTTGCCCGTTTTGGACCGAGATATTTTTACTTTTTAAACACCGGCATATCAACAATTAGACCGCTGAAAGTGGCTGCCGAAGCACTTGCACGCGAAGGAATGTCAGTAACGTATTCTGATTTGAGAGTGTTGCTGCAAACTGTGAGACTGGCAGTGGAAGAACAAGAAGGCGGCACGCATGCCGATGAAATCGAGACTTCGATCATGCTTTATATGGCGCCTGATGTCGTCAAAATGGAACAAGCCGTTCTCGATTTCCACGGAGACGGCCCCGGGCCATTCTCGCGAGAACGGCGCCCGGACGCCGTTTACTCACCAAGCGGCGCCTGGGGCGATCCGACAAAGGCTTCGAAAGAAAAGGGCGAGCGATTGGTTACGGCGTTAGTCGATGGTATCGCCCGCGATATCAAACGCATTTTTGAAAACATCGAAAGTATATCTACTAAGATCTGATATCTGTCTAACTTAAACATCTTTTGGCGCCTATCGCGGATCTCATGAGGTCGGCTCTCAGGGAAGGTTTGAACACTAATGATAGGATGGCGAAGCCTATAGATCAGGAACAAACGCCATGCCTAAAGTCGCCGTATTGCCAGACCACATTGCCAGTCAAATCGCCGCCGGAGAAGTCGTAGAACGCCCGGCATCAGTGATTAAGGAGTTGGTTGAAAACTCGATCGACGCGGGTGCTACGCACATCGAAATTTCCGTCAGTCACGACATGCGCGATATCCGCGTCGCCGACAACGGTTTTGGCATGGATCCCGATGACGCGGTTCTGGCCTTTCAACGGCACGCAACTTCAAAACTCGCCTGCGCCGATGATTTGTCGACCCTGATGACACTGGGTTTTCGTGGTGAAGCACTGCCGAGCATTGCGTCGATTTCCAAGTTCACCTGCTACACGCGAACCAGGGACGCTGCTACTGGAACGAAAGTCGAAGTAAAAGAAGGCAACGTCATAGCCACTGAAACAGGCTGTTCACAAGGAACAGTCATGGAAATCGCAGAACTGTTTTATAACGTTCCGGCGCGATTGAAGTTTCTCAAAAAAGCTAATACCGAGTTCGGACACTCGCAAGAAATCGTGCAAAGCCTTGCCGTCGCCCATCCTCATGTAGTTTTTGAAATGCGAAAAGGAGACACAGTCGCATTTCGTACTGGTGGCACCGGCGATACCGCTCAAGCGGCGACGGATGCAAAAATGTTTTCAGGCAATGAATCATTTGTCGAAGTCAGCGGTTTTGACGAGCGTTTCGGACTGACCATAACCGGAGTGGTGGCACGACCAAATCATTTTCGCGGCGATCGAAAGGGAATTCTCAGTGTTGTAAACCAGAGACCGGTGCGCTGCCCACTTACATACAAAGCTCTGGAATACGCTTACTCCGACTTGATTCCGCGCGGTCGACATCCGTTTGCGGTGATCAATATTCAAATCAATCCAGAACATATCGATGTGAATATTCACCCGACAAAAAAAGAAATCAAATATACGGATAGCAACGCAATTTATATGGCGCTGCACCGAGCCATCGGAGACGCGCTCAGACAGCCGCGTCGCGAACTGATGGAAGCGATCAATCAAGCTCGCCAGGAAGAAGCCGACGCCAACGGTCCGCGCATTACTTTCGACGAATCTGTTGCACCGCCGCACCACAACCAGGAACAATTCGCCGGTTTATCCGAGGAAGAACTGGTGGCCGGCGGCAAAGAAGCACAACTGCTCGCGGCAGGAAGTCATGCTTCAAGCGTTGTCGTTCAGTCTTTGAAACTATACAGCCGCGACGAGAACATAGAAACCAGCGCACCCCACATGCTGCACAACGCCCCAGGAGCCGATTTCGAGAAGCGTTACAACTTTGCGCCCGATGGCGGTTCGGAAAACAGCAATCGCTTTGACAGCCTCGGCGCCTCATCCGGTTCAGAACTGAGAGAACGCACCGCCTCTTATGATGCCGTTTCTCAATCGATCGAACAATTGAGCTTCCGAGGCGAACTCGGTTATGTGCCTTCGAGATCCAGTCAGCCGACATACGAACAACCATCCGAAACCATGCTGTCCTTGCCGCTCGACGAAGAAATTGTTTTACCTGCGGGTTGGAGACTGGCGGGCTACATTCACAACACTTACTTCTTGTTCGAGACGCCGGAAGGCATGGAAGTGATCGAGCAGCACATCGCACACGAACGTACTCTCTATGAGCGCATCCTGGCTTCTCAAACCACGCGCGGACGCATCTCCGAGCATGCTCAACGACTCTGCATTTCATCGCCTTTAAACCTCAGCGCACAACAAGCTGATGTTTTGAAAAACGGCGCAGCTGCCCTCGAATCGCTCGGTTTCGAATTCGAATTCGGCGAAGATGGTTCTGCTTCATGCACTCAGGTTCCACTCGAACTGGCACATCAAAACTACGCCAACATCATCCACAAAATGGTCGAAGATCTGGCAGATGTGGAAAACGCAAACATCGAACTGGAAGCGACTAAGTCGATAGCCTGTCAATCCGCGATTAAAAACGGCATGCATCTCTCGACCAACGACATCATCAAATTGGTTTCCGCATGGTTGCAAACCCCACGCCACGACACCTGCCCACACGGTCGCCCAGTGCGTCTCAAGCTTTCCATGAACAGACTGTTTGAGATGTTCCACCCAGTTTAAAAGTCGCGACGAAGTTCTGTTAACAACTAAACTGTTCCGCATGGATCGAAACATACTGCTGGAGCATGGGTTTCAATGCGGCCACAGAAACAACCACTGCATTCAACTCAACGCAAAAAAATTTGAACAGATGTCGAATTAGTATGCGCACGGATGTACTTCTAAGGGTGCGCATTACTGAAGAAGCTCATCATCAGCCCTCAACGGCACAACAACTGAGATAGAAAATCAATTCGCTCCGTGATTTTCGTGCAACGATCTTCTCGTGACCATTTGCGAATGGAATTTGACAAGCTGCGCGTTGAAGCGTAGAAGCGCCTGGCGGGCGGCTCGGCTTGTTGCCTCCGGAGCGGTGTTCGCCACTTCCACAAGCGGTTCAATCAAGCGATTGTCGGCAGACTTCGATGCGATCACGATGTCGATCCCTTGTTGAACCCCTTTGGGATTATCGCTGCGAAGCAACTGCATCACGCGTCCAACGTCAGTTCCGGCGGCCAGATCACTCAAAATTTGGTTAGCTTTGTCGTGGGCTGGCTTGTCCCATGTTTGCCTGGTCAATTTGCGAAGTTGTGGTTCAAATATCGCAGCGTCTTGCGGGGGCATCAGCTCTAGAGCCTGCGCGGCGACACCCGGCAACTCCAGTCCACGAGCAACTAAACTGCGGGTGAATTCTGGACTGTTTCGCCCGAGTCCATAGGCCTCGTGAAACACCAACATTCGCCCTTCCACGTCCGGCATGTTTCTCATGAGATCAATCAATTCTGGCAATTTATCTGCATTGCCGGTCATTTCTGCGAGCTTGCGGTAACCCGGACTAGACGAGTGGGTGGAAGACCCCAGGCGGGTCAGAGCCAATTCGCGGGTTGCTGAATTGGGACGGGCCTCTTTTACCAGCAAAGCCAACTGGTCATGTACACTGCCGGAATGCAGCCTGAGCAAATTATCGAAAGCTATGTCAGCAACCGTTCTTCCTTTGCCGGAAGATTCGAATGACAAACCCGGCATGCCACTACGGGAGGTGCTCACAGGAGCAGTTGATCCGTTTCGCGTCAACCCGGGCAGATCCGCCGGTACCACATTCGAGTCAGGATCGGAAGCCAATCTCCGCAAAACTGGAGCGTGTCTTTCTCTATTACCGATGTGACCAAGTAATTCGGCGGCGGCCGCTTGTTCCGTCGGAGTGCCATGCTTCGTGCGTCTTTCCAACAACTTCAGCGCATCCGGATAAACTTCCTTTTGCACATGACCCAATCGATTCGAAATTTGCCTGGCGTGAGTACTCTGGTCTGTCGGCGCGGCTTGAGCCACAACTCTAGTCAAAGAACGCCCCAGCAAAACGGTTCTCACCGGTGCATTCTCAGCAAAGACCAGGAATCTGTCTGAGTCAGGCGCCAACATTTCTTCGCCCAAATGAACGGCACCATCTTCGTCAGGATTAGAGCGCGCGTAACGCCGAGAAAAATGTTTGTCAGTCGGCTTATCCGACGGTGCCTCAGGAAATTGCAAGCCTGCTCGTGCAGCGTCATCAGCAGCCACCACTTTAGTCGAGGCACTGCCCGCGGTGCCATCAAATTTTGGATTAGGAACATCCTTGTCGACTAGAATCGCTAAATAATGAAGAGCCGCTTCTTCAGGGGCATTGTCGGCGGCGAGGTGTCCGAATTCGTGACCCATAAACGTCCGCAAAGTACCCTTGTCACTCGACATGTTTTTTGTAAGATAAAACGTAATCGTTCCGTCCTTACTAGCCGTGGCAGCCGACTCGAAATCAGCGTTTTCGAATTTTACTTTGTTCCATGGATCCTCAGGGTTCGGTTCTTCCGACAAAACCACACGTTTGATCTTAGCGCGGTTCGGCACCTCGTCGAGAAGAGCAACAAAATCTTCCGGCTGCGCCAGCCGCGGAGTCGTACTGAGGGCCTGACGCGCACGCATTATCACTGCGGATTCCTTGCCCACAGCAGATCCGAATTGTTGAACCAGAGCCGGCTCAGGATCAGTGTTCTGAATCTGCAATGAAATTTTGCGACGCTCATTTGACGGCAACGTGTCAAACGGAATGTCTTTCGATGCCACAGCTTCTAGCGCTGCCAGTGTCGCCTTATTTTTTTGCATCTTCGCGAGCAGGCTTTCTTCGACAACCAGTTTTGCCTTGTGCCCCTCGATATCGAAGACCCTCATCTTCACTTCGGTTGGTTGAGTATTGGCGCGAAATTCTTCCAGCGTACTGAACGTTTTATTTGCAGCCTCGGGCTTCAATCGGTGCACCACTTCGACTTCCCGGCGCGGATTTTTCAAACGCGGCGTTAAGTCCGAAGACTTCGAGTTTAGTACTACGAAATCCAAACCATCGGCCTTAGACGTTTTAACATCGCGAGAAACCATTTCGCTGGCAAGCTCTTCCGGAGATAATTGATCGCGCGATTTCTTTTGGCTGGGACTTTCGGCACCATCAGCCGTTCGCGCGACGGCTTTTTCGGTTCGAGCGGTCGGCACATTTTCCTGGACGGATAAACTATTAGCTTTCAAAACGTTATCGACAATCGCGCGATGTTTGGCGTGAAGCGCGCCGTTATCGAGGCCGCCGACAAAACCACCGGTTACCAATCCGACTTTACCGGCAAAGTGCATCGCCGAAAGAGTCTCGTTAAAGCTCTTGCCCTGCGACACCGCATCAATGCCGCCAAAAACCGTGCCGCTCGTGTAGCCGCTCCCGGCAGCAGCGATGGTTGTGGCAAGACGGTTAGGCGCTTCCTTTGCAGCCATCATCGACATCGCCCCCTTCATCACCCGCACTCCGACCATACCGGCAGGAACGTTGATCAAAGCGCCTGTAGCAGTGCTCTTCACGACGTTGGTGGCAAGCTTTCCGGGTGTGAAGTTACCATTTTCATCGACCCAATTACTGGTATCGAAGCCGCTTTTCACCAATCCAAAACCACCACCAACCGTGAGGTGGGTGGCAATTTCCTTAGCAAAAGGACTGGAGATGTTTCTCGCCAACGTGTTCTGCAGCCGACTTCCAGGCAACATCGTTTTGCCGACAGTATTGAGCGCCGCGCCTTCACCGACATTGAGAGTAAACGCGCCAAGATTTTCTTGCAGCCCCTGATGCGGATTGACCAGCATAGTTGCGCGAACCAATCCACCGGTCAGCGCTCGGAATTTCGGCACAATCGCAACCGTGTCGGCTGCAATGTGACTGGCCATGTCGTTTTCTTCGGCCCGTTCAAATTTTTGCTGCGCATTGTCAGGTTTATCAAACGTATCCCGAGCAATCCCAATCGTCGCTCCGCCAAGAGTCTGCTCCGGACGCGAGCTGAAGGCTTCGGTGATAAGACCGAAATTGCTCTTGTTTTGATAAACACTCAGGTCGTGAAACTTGCCTGAGTCGGAATCTGATCCCACGGTTACCTACCAGAATCGGCTTCTACGTACAGCGTTCTCACACCTTACCAGAAGCCCATTATGATGGGGAGTATTCCCATGGTGAGGCTACGTAGTCAAAACTGATCAATTAATCTTTAAGGCGAAAGAAAGTCGCAGGCCGTTGTCCTTTTCGCGTGAAGCTGATGTCTTTTGCCATCGAAATTGCTGTTTTTTTACCAGCAAGCTTGTTGTTCTTTCGCCATCAAATGCTGTTTTTGCAACCACGCGAAAAACATTTCCAGCAGCGCCATGCTGACCAGCCAGCAGAACGTCACTGCCTGGTCACTGTGTTTATTACACAAGCGTTATTACCAATATCGATATCGCTTGTGACGCCAGTTCCAATGTGCCACCAATAGTGGTGATTCTACGCACGAACATATTCACGTCCGAATACAGATGCAACGTGAAACGGTTGATATCAGCCGATTTTCGCATTTGTTTATCTAAAGAAGAATATTTGCGATCAGATCCCAATAACCGTAGTGTCGAGTTACACATTTCTTTCTTTGATTTCAAACAAGCAGCAACCCAAGTTTACCTATAACCAGGCACCAGCAGTACTTTCACTATCAGCAATCGCTGTGCGTGGAACTCTGCCATTCTGAAAGGGACTCCTCATGCATCACATCGGAACTCTGTCGCCGGCGGCCGCTCCCAGGGATTACAGCAAAGTGGTGATTCGTGCGGAGGTCCGCCACCCCGTCGTCACCCTCGCGCTCGTCATCGTCAACATCGCTATTTGGGCAATCATGTCCGGTCCCAGCGAACAAGACGCTCGCGCCCTGGTCAATGACTACGCCTTCTTCCCGGAACGCATGTGGCAAAGCATCGCCAACCAGGACTACTCCGCCATCACGGCAGAGGCACTGCGTTCGGTCAGCTCCCTGTTCGTTCACGAGCGAGACTACCTGCACGTCGCACCCAACATGCTGCTGCTCTTTCTGTTCGGAAGAAGCGTCGAAAGACGGCTCGGACGGCTGCGCTTCGGCATTCTCTACTTGCTCTCAGGGGCTCTGTCCTGCGCTGCTTACGGCGCAATTGTCCATGACGGCGGAGCCTCTTTTGGTGCAAGTTCGGCAGTCTGCGGCGTTCTCGGTGCGTTCGTCGTACTGTTCATCCGGCGACGACCGTTCGTCTCGATGCTACCGCTCGCGGTGCTCGGTCTGAACATGTACTGCGCGGTCAACATCACGGCCGCCGGCTTCACGTTCTTCGCGCACTTGATCGGCTCCACCATCGGATTCCTGTGCGCGTGCTGCATGATCGTGCAGCTCACACCACAAGCCACCACGGTGCGCGCCGGAGCAAGGGGTTAATCGGGAGAATTGAAGCGAGAACTCGGCTGCACTGCCGCCCATCGAGAGCTTGCCGCTCGACCGAATCGCAAGGGACGTAGCGCCTGAGCGATCAACGTTTCCAAAGTGATCCTTCCTGTAAGGAGCTCGTCATGGGCTTTTTTGAGTGGTCAGTGATTGTTTTCGGGCTGATGATCATCAACTACCTCAGCGACATCGCGTCATCGTCTAAGGACGCCGTGCTCGCGCTGAAGGTGAACACACCTGAGACGGTCAAGCCGAAGCCGGAAGATTTGTCGGACCGGGAATTGTGCCGACGCTTCCGGATTCGGTTGGAGGAGGCCCAGAACCGCAAGTCGCGCCGTTAATCCCCGCGCGTTAACGAAGAAACGGGCCCGGGGCTCACGAAGCCTCCGGGCGCCAAAGCACTTTGTGCCCGATCAACCACCAGGAGGGCGACCAAAGCGTCGACTCCAAATCAGCGTTTACAGTTTCAACACCATTTTTCCGGAAGGAATCACCATGAACAGCTACGTATCTCCTGAGTGGGGAGGCAATGTGGAGCTGACCAAGCGTTATGCCATCCGCCTTTATGATCTGAGAAGCCTCGGATGGAAGGGCTTCGACGAGCTTGAGTGGGTGGCGGCGTTGCTCAAGAAGCATCCCAAAATCTCCACCGTTCTCATCGGAACACTCAAGCTCACGGAAGCGAGCTTCAACGCGGTCCAGTCGCTCGCCGACACGATGAAGCCCGAAGAGCGTTATCGGCTGCGAGACTACATCATCGGCAAACTCGCTCTTGAAGAGCTGAGTTGCAATCGCCACGGCTCAGGCGCCGGCTCTTGTGAAACTCGGACGGCGTTGCATCGCTGCGTCGAGATCGCGCTCGAGTGGGAGTGACCACTTCCCAGAGCCACGGTTGAACCGGGGCTCGACTGCATCTGCGTCGAGCCCGTGGTCGATTGGATGTGTCAACTTTAGGAACCACTCTTGAACTCGGCTCGGCGCCGCGGTTTTAGTGGAACCACAATCCCGAGTAGACCGCTGCGGCGGTCCGCTCTTGTTCGCCCGTCTACGCCGGTGGCTCAGTCACATCGACTAAGCATCGGTACTTCGGAAGGCGAGAACTTCTCGCTGGCTTATCCACTGACCTGGAGTTTTCCCATGTTCGGACCCAAGTGTGCCCGTACCGTTCGCCGCAAGCTGGAAGCCGCACGCATCGCGGCCATCGCCAGCAGCGAGCCCGCCATCAAATTCGATCCGCTGAGCGCCAACGTCGGCACCACCCGCGCCACCAAAAGCGGCGAGACGCCCACCCCGACCGAAGCGCGCCAGTGCGTCTACTGCTCGACCGACGTGTCCGGCTTGCCAGACGCCCGGGTCTGCGAGCAGTGCAGCAACGAGAAGTGCGTCTGCCAGCGCTGCAACCGCAAGCTGGGCATCAAGCGCGTGCGGGTCCAGCAGCCGGTGCGCACCCAGCCGACCGGCCAGCGCGCACCCGACGCGCCGCCACACCCGCTCGTCGTGACGCCGCCGCGTCACTCGGGCAAGTCGGGGCACGGCACCGGCGTGGCAGCCGAACTCGGTCTCGAGGTCGTGTCGCTGCCCCAGCCACCCACCGAAGAGGAGGTCGCCCTGCGCGCGTACTTCATCTGGACCGCCTCGGGCTACAGCCACGGTCACGACCAGAGCGACTGGGAGCAAGCGCGTCAGGAGCTTGTGACCGAGCGCATTGCCGCCGAGTAAGGGCGGAATCGACTGCGCTGCAACCCGGTCAACGCACATCGCAAACCCTGTCGGACCAGAGCAGAGCAGCCTCAAGGCTGCCTGCCTGGTGGGAAGGGCTATCGCTACTGGTGAGCCAGACTTTTAGCCCTTTCTTTTTTGGTTTTTGGGGGCAGAATAACTATACCCCATAGTATTATTTCCACACTCCCGAGCTGCGGGACTCGCCGCGATCGCCTGTGGTGAGCTGAGACAGGTTGTTGTCTAAACCCAGGAATCTCCCGTTCTTCAGGACGGAGAGGACGTCAAATCTGACATCTAATCGGCGGCTTGCTCTAAAGCATGCTCAAGCAAATCGGAAACGAAAAGGTCCTTTGCCATTTCTCGCATATACTCCAATTTTAAGCGAGACCCCTGCATTTTGATCACGCCGATAACATCGTTCCATTGGCGATCGGATACTTCATTTCCAGCCCTATACCACTCGAGTTTCGCTATCACTGTGTCTTCTGCGCATGCAAAGAATGCCTTATCATCAGGCGAGACGGCGACCTGAACTCTATTCGACAATTGCAGCCGATCAAAATTGCGATTTTTTGGAATGAAAATGTCTACCTTAAAACCAAATGAATAGTCGATTAAGTTGAAACTTGAACGGCACTCGACTGCGTCGAAGGCTGACTCTTTCGACACGTAGAAGTCAGTCTCTAGAGCATCTACAAAATCATTTATTTGCTCCACCTTCAAATCTACGAGAAGATCAGCATCAGCTGTGGCTCTTGCTAGCCCATGAGTTGAGCTGGCAAGTGATCCACCAATTAAATATGGAATTTCCAGACGATCCAGAATCTGAACAACCTTGAGCGTAATTGAGATATCGTCATTCATCTCTCAACCTGATTCTCGGACCGGATTGAATAATTCGGTGGACCGTAGACTGTCTCCGCGAGAGTCTCGCCTAAAACTTGATCCATTAATTTTCGGCGACACTGTTCTTCGTTAAGCTCCGGATGTCTTAGCGCTATTCCGCTCATCATCAGAGTGCGGACAGTGTCGTTCAGCTGGCTGACCATCCGCAATTTTTCAGCAGGTGATTTCTTGCGCAATATCTCCAGTTGCACCTGTTCGGCTTCGCGACTGGTATCAGAAAGTGGTTTGACTTCGTGTGGTTTCTTCTTCAACGATCAGAGCCCTGCCGCGCATTTCATCATTGGGGAGCAATCTGGTGAAAAGCAACACCATGATCGCATCAGCATTTTACCATCCGCGCCTGAGCGAACCGCGTTCCTGGCGCGTCCTAAAAGATATGTCGCAGTTCTCTTGTTTTCACGACGGTTTGCACGGCCTGGTTCAGCCCGAACTCCGAGCAGGGCACTAACGGTCTTAACTCGAAGCCTCAATCGAGCAACGGTCTAGAGGAAGATCAGCATGGATTAGCGCAAGCGAACCACCACAAGTTCCGTCATAGTGCAAACGGTGAAGAGGCTGATAGTGAACGAAGAGATACCGACAATTGATATCATATGCAAGAACTCGTTCCGAACGACATGACGACGTTTCGAACTCTGGAACAATAATCGTTTTGCATAAAAGACTAAACTCGAAATTGACACCACTCAAGAATCCACGCCACCACATGCGCCACCGCCTGCCGATGGTTTCGCCAGGCATCCTGATCAGTCTGGCATGCATTTCAATCGGTTTCCCACTCGCAATAAACGCGCCTGCAGTCGCCGAGAACAGCAAGTTTCGTCTCGACAGGCATGAGCGAGATCCAGGAGTCAGACCGATGCTGTTTGCCACCACTCGACTCGACGAAAATGGCGGCGGCGGAAAGCCCTATTACGGCGGACGTCGACATCTAGACTTTGGTCGAGGCTCGCTGGACTACGGCATCGTCAAAGTAAATCGACCAGCGCAACTAAAACCAATTGAAAAAGAGAAAGCCTGGCAAACTTATTTAGATACGATGAATCAAAACGACACCAGGTGGCAATCCGCACAAATGGCTTCCATAGCGCTTCTTGAAGAACAGGAGTTTTCATCCAAAATAAAAGGTTGGAAAGGACCGATCACAATTTTCGTACACGGGTATCTAAAATCATTCGACAATTCCGTAAGAGATGCCGCCGTCGTCGCTTACGAACAAGACCGGAGAAATGGCTGGGAGAGCCCGACTCTACCAATACTTTTTACCTGGCCATCAGCTGACAAACTGCAAAAATATTCACAAGACGAAACCAACGTTGAGTGGAGCGCTCAAGCGTTTACTACTTTCGTAGAGAAAGTCGTGGCTGAGAAAAACGAGGCGAGCCCGCTCTACATCGTTGCGCACAGCCTCGGAACGCGACTCGTCTTTGCGCTCACCAACAAAAATGATTTGGTTGAACGCGCGCCAATCGACAAGTTAATACTATCCGCGTCAGACTATGACTATTTCAGTGCGCGACAACGTTTAGAAAAACTCGAACAAATGGTCAAGGAGCGGATCTTCGTTTTTGTCTCCGATCGCGACGGTCCTCTCATCACCTCGCACTTGATGCATGGTGCACCTAGATTGGGCAGGCCATTTGACGCTCCGCAACCAAAAACGCGTCCGAAAGACTACACGACGATGGACGGCTGGGCGACGCTATTCGAACAAGCCGCGGACATCGCCATTGTTGGCGGCTTGAACAATCCTCCGGAAGCGGCCGTTTGGCTCAGCAAAAAACCGGAGATACTTTGCGAACTCGGAACCAAATCGAAATTCATGGATGTTTCAGAACTCGTTTCAAAAGACGCAGGACACAGACTGGCTTGGCCACTGATTGCCAGCCTGCTGATCGATGAGGAATCGCTGGCGCCGTTGAAAACAACGGTGGTTTATAAACGCCCCGATGCGGCGACGCTACTTTTGAACGGCGGCGTCCCGCCTCAACTGTACCGTTTTCACCGAATCAACGGCGCCGCCTTCGGCACGCGCTAGTTTCCATCACATGCCCAATGCCGACATGCGCGTGAGTGCGCGGTCCAACACTTCCAGTTCGGAATGCATGCGCGAAACTTCTGCCAGACTGGCGTTTCCTTGAGCTAGTTCGATTTCGTTCTCCAGCTGACCTTTGCGTTTAATCAGGTTCTTCGTGGAACGGGAATTGCGATCTGTCATCAACTTGACGCGCATCTGCTGCCGTTTTCGATCGACACTTGCCATTTTGTCCATCTCGACGCGTTTCTTGTTTTTCCTGTCATTTTCTTTGGCGCGACCGGCGCGTTCGATGGCGTGTTGATTTTGAAACAGCTCCGGCGCCAGGTTTGAGAGGCTGTAAATTTCTTTTGTCGATTGCGACAATTTCTTGTCTTGAAACATCGACATCATCGAAATGTCGCTGATGTAGCCTTTCGCGGCCTTGAGATTTTGCTGTTGCTGAGCCGGTTTAGCCACTTCGTGCTCGGCACCAAGGGTCGTTTTAATACGATTGGCTTCTTGCTTATGGTCGTGTTGCTGAACATTATCCGTCATCGAAAGAGCAGCACCCATGCCGAAAAGCGCGAACGGCGATCCCATAAACAGCGCTGGAATAATCGACGCATTACGTTGCGAAGATTGCTCTTGAGATAATTTGGAATCGTAATCGATAGTTCGCCCGCCACTATCTGTGGTGAGCAACTTACCGGAAGACGCGTCCATACTGACCTTATTGCCACCGGTATCGAGCATACTGTTCAGAAAAGCGGCGCCAAAATTTCCTTTGTGCTGACTGGAATCGATCATGCCGCTCATCACAGCGAAGTCCATCGCGCCCCGACTGCTCGCATCCATTCGACTGGTTATCGAAGTGAACGATAGCCCGGCCGCTTCGCAGTTTGCAACGCGTTTAGCCAGAGTCGAAGTCTCTAAAAGTTCGCTCGCCTCACCCGCCAGAGATTGCCCCGCACCTTTGTCGGCGCGAACGTCCTTAATTTGCGATTGTTCGACTTGTCCGTCGTATGGTCGGTCCACGATGTTGTCCTCAACACCAACGCTCAGCCAGAGCTCTCATTAGAGCGGATACGAAATTACTACAAGGCACTGACTCGAGGTAATGGGAATTACCACACGGATGCTGCAAACGCTTCACCTGAAAACGTTTCGGCGATCGGCAATTCAAAAATCTTCGCAATATCAATACTACGCAAATAGAAAGTGCCGGTCACATGGACCAGCACTTTCAGGGTTTCCGAGATTCCGAGATTCCGAGTTTCCTTGATCAAAGTTCCAAACGAACTTTAAACTTGATGATTAACGAAGCACGCCGTTTCCACTGCCTGCAATTTCGTTAGACATTGCCATTGGCTGATCCAGAGCGAACTTGATGCGGGTTCCGCTAGGAATTCTCACATCTTTTCCTTTTCTCCAGAGGTTGCTTCCCAAACCGACAGCGCCACCAGTGGCGACACCAGCGATTGCACCGGCACCGACGGAACCGGCGACGATCGGAGCGAAGCAAATACCGAGAAGAGTACCGCCAGCAGTCCATGCAGCCGTTCTCAACACACCGCTCTTAACGGTCGATGATGTGGTTCGGCCTTTTAGATTGCCTTCTTTTTCAACAACCTTCTTATCAGGAACCTGGTCAGCAGTAATGACTGCGGAGAGTGGATAACGCACACCGTCAGGAGTGACAGCTGCTGTCAGTCTTAGAGCAATGACGCCGTTCTTTCCGGCCATCGCACCTTTGTCCACACCGACGACTTGTCCTTCCAATTTAGTATTAGCTGGAAGCACCACATCGCTTCCGAGGAACATCGGAGCGTAGAGATTCGCGTTGAAGATGTCACCGGCCTTGGCTACGGCGCTATCGATCGGACTGGTCAATGTGGCGTCGACGACGGTGCCCGTTGGGACATAAGTCACTCGACCTTGAAGCGGCTGCCCATTGTAAGTTTGTGCCATTGCCGGTCCTAAAGGTCCCAACAACAGAACACCTGCTAGGGCGAGTATCAGTGGTGTTCTTTTCATGCACTGCTCCTTCTATAGAGGCGAAATTGGTAACCCACGAAGAATAACACACGATGTGATCTAAGCAAAAAATTTCATAGATCGTGGTCGATCCTCGATGGCACCGGCGGTGCCACTAAGATGGCGTATATGGTGCCTATCCGCAGTTTAGAAAGTTCGCGATTCTTGCCAAAGGTGAGCCACAAACACAATATTTATCAGGCTTCTTGACATGATGCATGTTTAGCGACAGGAACGTTTTTTCCACTAGTCGTCGCTCCAGTGCCGGATGTCATTGTGGCGCGATGTGGGCGATTGGACACATTTACGGGAGCTGGACAAAACCGAAGCACCGCGAAACCGTGCAAAAGTGGCGAAACAGGGCAGTAACGGGCAGAACAGAACTTGGTCACAGCCCTGCGTCTTGATCCGAACCGAGGCGTCTTCGAACAGTGACACAGCCAAGAGTGAACTTCGCGCAGGCCTCGCTAATGTTTATCACTTGAGCGCAGAAGTACCACCCAGCCAAAAATGCCCAGGTATAAACCATAAATAACAGCTCTTTTCTTGATAGTAAAAGAAGAACAAAGTTAGGATATTTCTCGCATCTTAATCGCTCTTTCAATTGCTGGACATCAAACTCGTTTCCCAATAAAAGCCAATCTCTCACGGATAAATCTGCCCCTCAAGGACAGAACGAGTCGACCCACCGCAACAACCGGAGCCACGAAAACAATGACCCTGACCATCCTTCTGGCGACGCTCGCGTTTGCCGGGATTCCGTTTGCTCTTAGCCGCCTCTGGAAGTCCACTCGAACAGTGGTTTATCAGGGAGCGGCTGTGCCAATTACTGCTGGACTGGAAGACCTCGGACAAAGCACCAACTCTCGCTATTGCTGGTTTCGAACCGACAGCGGCGAACAGCATCTTGCCGAAATCTCCATCGAGCAACACGCGAAGATTATTTCGTCTGAGCCTGCGACCATCACCGTCGTCCGTCATCTGTTCGGTCGCGCTGAAGTCGAGTCTGTCACCTGGCCTTACGAAGCGACACCGGAACCTGCCATCTCCGCCGACATGGCGCCGATGCTTGTCACTCTCGCCTACTTCTTCGCAGGACTCGGCGCGATGGCGTTTGGTTTCAAGTTCGAAAACGCACCCGGCAGCCTCACTGCTATGTGCGCTTCAGCGTTCCTCCTCGCGCTCGCAGGCTTCGCTCTCAACCTGACTAGCGGTCCGAAGCAACACAAACGCAGTGATATTTCCGCGTCGATGCTCGGCATTCCGATCGGGAAAGGAACGGTATCGCTAGTGGTGATGTTTCTGATATCACTGGCGGTGACATGGTTGTGCTTCTCGTCCGTCAGTTTCTTCGCTTTCTTTCCAGGAATCCATGCGGCTTTCGCGCTCGGTGGCGTCACTGCCATCTGGCTCAAGAGTCGGCATTCGACGTAAACCACCAGGCTTCTCTGGATGGTTCTGAACTCAAACCATCCAGGGCTCTCCCTGGAGAAGAGCGGCATCGTGCCTCTCTTTCAACCGTAGGATAACAACATGAAACCGAATCTCGGCCTGTCCATTGTGATGGGCGTTATCTTCTCAATCTTCATCACTTCGATTTACATCCTGATGAGCACCGTGCCTTCGTTGGTCGGCGCCGCGCCCGCACCGACGAATCCGCTTGGCGAAGCTCTCACGGTGTTCATCGTTCTGAGCGTGATGTTCAGCTTCATCATGCAGGAAATCCAGGGCATGTTCGAAGCGCTCAACCAGCGCAATCGCAGCGACCAGGACCCTGATCGCAAGGACGAAGGCGCCGAACAGAACGGCGACATCGATCCCAATTAACGCATTCCCCCCAAACCTGGAGCAGCCGTTTCTCACGGCTGCTCCAGCCTGCGGGCCCACAACAACCAGCGCATTCAAGCGCTGATTCACATTTGAGAACACCATGCTGATTCGCATCAAAAGCGGGTTGCTCGTCGACCACACAGAAGTCCGCCTCGTGAGAAAAGACACGCACTCCGGCGGAACCAAGGAAGTACTGGAAGTCGTTTTCAGACACCCGGTCACAGGAACGGCTCAGTCTGAAACCATTCACGAACAAGCGGACATCGACTGGATTTACAGCAAGATCGCAATGTTCGCGTAGGCACACCACTCTATCCTTGAGTGACGCCTTAGTTTGACGATGGAGTACTTCGGGCTACCGAATTTCTCGCTCGTCAAACCTGGATTTTTAGATACTAAACGTTTTAGTACAAAAAGCGACCAAAGCAAGCAAACCCGGAATCCATACACCTTTCGGCGCATGATTACGGGTCGCTCGCTCCTCGCGATTAACAAGAACGAAAAGTTCTTATTTGGTCACGAGAACAACTGCGTGGCGACGACGAGTTGTCGACGCGAACAGTAACCCGCATGGATAGCGCCAGCGCGCGAACGTTATCAGCCCCGAATAGCCAACGGGGTTACTTCTTGGAGGGGCCGGCGGTGGGCAGGAGCAGGTCGGCTCCGGCTTTCTCCTTGCACGAGGCGCAGCATTTGCAGTCCACGCACTCGCACTTGCCGTTCGTCTTGCACGCCTTGCAGCAGTTGCAGTCGGTGCAGTCGCACTGCTTCACGGCTGCGCCGGCAGGGGCGTTGGGGTTGCCGGTGGCGGTCGCACTGGCCTTGGCGGCGGCATCCTTCACCTTGCACGAGGCGCAGCACTTGCAGTCCACACACTCGCACTTGCCGTCCGTCTTGCATGCCTTGCAGCACTTGCAGTCGGGACAGTCGCACTTGGTCGCAGCCTTCTTGGCGCAGCAGGGAGCAGCGGCAGCGGCGACCTTAACCTTGCACGAGGCGCAACATTTGCAGTCCACACACTCGCACTTGCCGTCCGTCTTGCATGCCTTGCAGCACTTGCAGTCGGGACAGTCGCACTTGGTCGCGGCCTTCTTGGCGCAGCAGGAGCCGGCGGAGTTCGGGGTGGCGCACTCGTTTTGGACGTTGGCCGGCTTGGTACCCGTTTTGCTGCAGCACGAGTCGGTCTTGCCGTTGTCGCTCTTCTTGTCCGCACCACTGGAGGTATCGACGCTGACGCCGGCACCGAGGGTGAGGGTGTCGCGGCGGTCGCCGGCGCAGCCGGTCATGATCACCATCGCGGTCAACAGCGCCGAAGCGCCGAACAGCTTGACCAGGGGATTCGCATTTCGCATTGTGGAATTTCTCCGGAAAGAGAGATGTGAGGTCAGGTTGCCACCGCCTCCAAGGCGAGAGTTTCCTTGACCGTTTCGCTGAGATACACGGCTCCGAGGAGCCCCGAAAACAATCCCTGTCCCTATCCTCGACACTAACTTCAACAACTCGAAACGCGAAATGCAACAGCCCTCGATTGAGGATGCAATGCTGTTGGTTTTGCTTTCGGAAACGCTGATGCGGAGTGCGCGCTGTGGTTGTCCTTTGAAGAAGTTTCGAGAAGATAGGTGCATCGACAGTACAAAACAGAGATGCAATTTCCAATGTTTGTGTATCGAATAAACTCACAAGGACTAGAGCGCAAAACCCTTACCTGCCAAACGTTTACAGAACTATCAAAGATTCCCGAATAATGGAACGGAGCCGTTTTAATACTTATTTTTGCTAGAGCAGCTCGTGCTCGTGATATTTGTGCCATCGGCGTTGCTGCTTGAACTCGCCACTAAGGCCGGTGGCACTCAAAAATTTGAAGGTAACTTTCGTTTCTGATCAACGCTAGCGCTAGGTTTAACGAACCTACCGGCTCGCGAAGCGCTAGTTGAGCTAACCACAGTTTAGCCCTCAGTGAGGGAAACACGTAGTGATCTCATGAAAGCAATCATGAATCAAACAGTTACGCTTTTTATTTTCTTGCTCTTACGCGTGTGAAACATTTAGGTTGGAATTCCATTCCGTTTCCAAACAACAAATTCAAACAAACACCCAGAGCAACTTCCCGATCCAAAATCCTCTAGCAATCACCATCTCATGATGAGTGAACGAAGACGTTTTCAGGAACGAATTGCAAAGTTTAGCCGCAAGACTCACTCACCATGGGACTTCGCGACTGATTTGCTCTGCCTAACATCGAGCCACAAGTTCGAGAGAAAGGAGCTTATTATGTCTCACGCACGCACAATTGCCGCGGCTGTTGCTAAACAGCTCAAAGGCAACGGTTACATTGGAGTGTTCGCCGGTGGCTGTGTGCGCGACCGTTTCCTTGGCGTTGAGCCGAAGGATTTCGACGTCGCGACCAACGCTACCCCGAACCAAATCAAGCGCATCTTCGAGAACGACAACTGTCTGTTCGTCGGTGAAGCGTTTGGTGTCATCATCGTCATTCGCGAAGGTGTTCAGGTCGAGGTGGCCACGCTACGCAATGACGGACTTCAAGGAGATGGACGTCGACCGGACTCGGTTGTGTTCATCACCGAAAGCAATCCGCTGGTGGCGCTGAAAGGCGACGCTGCTCGGCGGGACCTCACCATCAACGCCATGTTCGAAGACCCCGAAACCGGCGAAGTCTTCGACTTCTTCGGTGGACAGGATGATCTGCGCAAGCGCATCATTCGTTCCGTCGGCGACCCGTCTCAGCGGTTCACCGAAGACCGGCTGCGGATGATGCGAGTGGTGAGGTTCGCCTCCAAGCTCGGCTTCACCGTTGACCGCAAGCTGATGGCTGCCCTGAAGAAGCACTCGAGCGACCTGCAACCCGGAGTTATCGTCTCCTGGGAGCGTATCGCCGTCGAGATGATGGGCATCCTGACCAGCAAAGCACCGGTGGTCGGTCTGAAGCTCATGCTGAAGACTGGACTGATGAAGCAGGTGCTGCCGGAACTGTTGGAGCTGAAGGGCTTTCGGGGTTTCCAGGATCCGTTCTGGCATCCCGAGCGCTTCGCTCTGACGCACACGTTGATGGTCGTCAATGTCGCTGCCACTGAGGAAGCGATGGCGCCCGTGCTTGCACGGTTTGCCGATGACGAGTTCATCATCGACGGCATCCGTACCAGCCTGTCGTCTTTCGCGCTCCGGCTGGCTCTTTTGGTGCACGACATCGCCAAGGCCCGCACCCAGAGCTGGGGCGTGACCAAGCGGACCCGTGGTTGGCTGCGCTTCATCCTGCCCTACCGGGTGCGGGTGAGCAACCAGGGTCACGCTGAGCAGGGAGCTGTAATGGCCGAGGCAATCTGCCGTCGGTTCAAGCTCTCGGCCGACATCACCAGCCGGGTCAAGGAAATCGTGCTGATGCACATGCAGATGCACCACTTCGACAACCCGGAGATCAAGCGCACCAAGTTGACTCGGCTCATGCAACGGGCTGACGTCTTCGACTTGATCGTCATGCAGCACTGCGACTCGCTGGGAACGGGACGCCGCAAGGCTGACCGTGAGTCGGCTTCGCTGATGGGTTTCTACCTCGACACGATGGCGGAGATGCGCAATGACCCGGTTATGTCGCGTCGGCCTGATGCCGAGTGCCTCATGACCGGTAAGCACATCATCGCTGCCGGGTTCAAGGCTGGTCCCATCGTCGGGGTGGTCAAAGATGCCGTGCTGGAAGCTCAACATGCCGGTGAGTTCACCGACATGGAAGGCGCTCTGGCATGGCTCGGCGCGCATATCGCGCGATTCCAGGCAATCGATGTGAGCACGCTCTCGAAGCCCAAACTCGCCACCGGCAGCAAACACTGCTGTTGATGGCGGGCTGAGCTGCGCTGACGTGATTGCAGAGATAAGGCACCGTACCCGGTATCAGCGCCGGGACGGTTGCCGCCAGGGCTTTTCAATCACCCAACGCAGAACTTGGAGGCTTACTCATGCCGAAAACAGAACTCAATTCGTTTGTTCTTCGCCAGACAGCGCAGTCGCGCTTCTCGCACTACGAGCCCGCCTCGGGCATTCCGGCTCACACGTTTGCCGAACTGGACGCATTGATTGCGCGCCAATTCGAGCAGGCGACGTGGACGACTGCGGACAGCGTGGACGTTTCCAACGGACCCAAGCTGTTCAACAGTCGCGATGACGGCAAAGTCATCAAGCTGGCGCTCGCGTCGGCGGACTGCAAGGGCTTCTTCTCCGGTGTGGTTCGCGCCGACGACACGACCGTCTTCAAGACGGTTTGCGCCGTTCGCGATCGCGCCCTCACCGGCGAACGACCCTTCATCCACTCAGTGGCGGTCAACGGCAAGAAGGCTCCTGCAGTCTTTGTCGAAGTCGTCCTCTACCATGTGTCCGCGCTCTCCGTCGAGGAGCGCACGTACACGCCTGAGGGCACAAACGATGCGGTCATACAGGTCGGCGAATGGCAGGTGGTGAGCGTCAACGCACGCGACACCTTCGAGCCTGAGCCGCCCACGCCGCAAGCGATGGCCCGTAACATGGCTGCCCACCTCGGTCTTGCCGAGGGCGCCGGTGGCACTCCCCGGGTCTACACGGCCGAGGAGTTTGTGCAGAGCATTCTGTACTGGTCCGACCGGGCAATGTCCGGTTGATGACCGCAAACCCCTGCAATCCGTGCTCGTCGTTCGCGACGGGACGCTTGCTGTTTCCCGCGCGACAGGACGGCAATCCCGCCGTCCACGCGCTGTTTTGTTTCACCCAACCTGGAGGTACTTACCATGAGCGCTGATAACGCAATCGCAATTTTCCGCACCCGGCAGAACCGTGGTGCTGGCCACTACGAGTACCGGCTTGCCGAGTACGGTGTGAGCGGAGAGCCGTTCAACCGGACACAGGCGACGTCGGTTTCGAACGACAAGGGATTGGACACGGTGGCGATGAAGCTGCTGTTCGCCGATCAACCCCGGTGGAGCGACGTCGACGAAGACGCGCTGGCCGCCGCACAGGTGACCATGGAGCAGGTCGACGGTTTCGTCGGCATCACGTTCCATTGCGCGCAGGACTTCTGCGCGATGTTCGCCAGGTCGCCTGTGTTCACCAACCTGAACGACGCGCTGCAGGAGGCTGCGCGGATGGAAGAGGAGATGTACGTCGAGTACGGCTCCGAGCGCGTCTGCATGGACGTGACCTGGAACGATCTGCTGGCGCAAGCCGAGGTCGTGCGGCAACGTCGTGAGACGTGCCTGGTTCGCGGGCCGAAGACGCCCCGTGAGCGGATCGGCAACATCGATGCCCGCCCGGACTTCAAACACCTGGGTGGCCCCGGCATCGAAGACAAGCTGGCCGCCTGGGGCTGGTCGGACGACGTCGTGAAAGCGGCGATGAGGAAGATCCACTCGATGTTCTTCAAGTGGGAAACCTACCGCGAGGCCGACAACCTGCGCTTCGCGCGCGAGAACGTCCCGGCCGAGATGGAGCGCTTCGCGCGTGCCAAGACGCGGGGATGCTGCCAGAGCCACGAGGAAGTCTTCGTGGTCGACTGCGAGTTCGAAGGCGAGGTGCGCGTGCACTTCGGTTTCAACTTCGGGCACTAGCAGTGGTGGCGGCGGCGTCGTGCTGAAAAGCATCGGCGCCGCCGGGCGGGAGGTGTGGTGGTCGTTGCGACCATCACGCTTTTCGTTTTCAATTCAAATCTACTATATGTTGTCATTTTCCTACTACAAAACAAAAATTGTGAGGTTGAATGGCACCGCATTTGATGGCGTCGTTTTAATCATGAATCACGTTTTAAATGGCAGGGGCGTTTTAAACTGACGGCAGGGGACCAGCGGCAGACCGTTCTTAACATCGCGGCAGTCGCTACACTCGCGGCAGATGTTTAAACATGCAGCAGACGTTTTAACCTCGCGGCCGATATTTTAAACTCGCGGCAGATGTTCAAAACTCAAAGGAAATAGCACGTGAGGGTCGAGTCAGGACCAACCTGGAGGGCTGATCCTGACTGACTCTACGGCTTACACGGGCTTGTCGACCGGTCCACCACAACGGCGGCAATAGCGCGGAATATTCGGATACGAATACGGGTGTTCGCACTGTCGGCAAACATGAAAGCTTTGGTTCTGAGCGTGGGTCTCGCGCTTGTTACGGCGGACAAGACACACTATGCCGACGACAACAGCGACGACGGCGAGGATTCCCAATATCGACATGCGACTCTCCAGGATCTTTTAGACAGCAGCAAACTGCGGTTGCAGGTTCGCACACACAAGGCGCGCGCCCCTGCTTGTTGAGAAGAATGGCAGCTGTCAGTAACCGCCGGACCAGGTGCTCGGCGATGGAACCGCCGGCGGTGCTTCGAAAGGCGGCACCGCAAGGTAGACATCCGGAACGGAAACGCGACCGCCGCTATCACCGGGGAACATGCGTTCCTTGGGATTGGCGGTCAGACGGACCTGCTCTTTTTCGAGCGTGCCATCTGCGCGATAAGTGCGCATGATGCTCTCCACTCCGCCGGACGACAATTTGCGATCGCCACTGACGGTAGTGACCTTGCCGTCCTTCAGCCCGATCTGGACGTTCTCGAGCCCATCGAATTTGGTGACAACCACGGTATCGAGCCTGACGTTGTCGGCTGCAAATGCATCAACGGTGCGCTTGGTGTCGATCACTCGCCACTTCTGGACGAATCCAGTCGTGCTGCCGTTTTTCAAAATCGTGACGTCGAAGCTACCAGACCGGTACAGACGAGTTTGGACAAGCGCGCCACTGCGGTCGTAGTAAGAAGCGGACACCGACGAGCTCCCGGAATAGTACGACCAGGAATACTCCTTGGAGAATCGCATGCGCACAGAGACGCCGTCTTCGAAGAAGAACTCGCCACGCTCGCCGCTGCCTTCCACCTTGTGCCAGCCGATCTTCTTGCCGTTCTCGGCATAGCTCGTCCAGTCACTGGTGCCGGGGTTCGGTCTTTTCAGAACGATTTTCGGATTGCCGTTTTGCCAGAAAGTCGATTGGCTCTCCAAAATTCCACTGACACTGTAGAGGCTATTCTCCGACGATTTGCCATCGGCGTAGAAGCTCTGAACTTGATAGCCACCGCTGGGCAAACGCAGTCCGATTCGGACAAGCCGACCGTCTGCATTCCAGCGCCGCTCATCTTTGACCGACTTGCCATCCTGAGCAATGCGAAGCATCACTTTCAGGTTTTTCTCCGAAAGCTTGCTCGCCTTCCAGTCGATTTCCGTCTTGGACGGATGGTAGCGATAAACATCGAGCGAACCGTCGGGGTAAAACAAAGTCACGCCGGTGTCACCATTGGTGAAGTAGACGACCAGGCGTTGTTTTGTGAAACCATCCGGAGCGTATTGAACGCGGCGAAGGATTTCTTTGCGCGAGTCGGGAGGAAGCTGAGCTTCGTCGGCAACTCGTTCAAGGTAGGTAGGAACATGCACATCCGCCACTGGCGGGGTGTACAGAAAAAACGACCCGGCTAGTGCAGCAGCGATAGCCGCGCCAGTCAGGAGTAGAAAGTTTAGCTTCATGCCAACCTCCATTGAGTCAGAACTCACCCTACCAACCGTGTGGTTGGTTTTTAGACTGCAAAAATATTTGTCGCTTGTAAGGGCGGGGTGCAATAAGGGGGTTCGGGGTCTGAAATTACATCTCTAATTAGATGACTGGACTATGTAGACTCCAGGAAACTTTTGTTACGCCCGAAAACTTTACTCCCTGCAATGTTTTATGAACTGCGAGGATGTCGCGCGAATTTCGCTACTGGCTTAATACCTTGACATATTCAGGCGATCGAAGTTTCTTTTTCTAGAAAAATTGGGATACTGGCTCGGTTCAGTAGGGTATAAACTCTAGTACACCAAAAGTAAAACACTCTCACATCCACCGAGGAGCCGATGACAAGAGTTTCGTGGCAGGTCGCCTCCGTTACTGATCCAGGTATCAAACGAACCGAGAATCAGGACAATATGTTCGTTAGCTCGGACAATCGCCTTCTAGTCGTAGCCGATGGAATGGGCGGCATGAAGGGCGGAAGCAAAGCCAGCCGAATAGCCATCGCAGCGGTCGAAAAGCTTTGGTCAGAACGTCAACCCGATGAGGTCGATGAGTCTGTCATTCAAACCTGGCTTTTGGAAGCCGTCGGCAACGCCAACCAGGATGTTTTCGATGCCGCGGCTGCCGATCCGGCAGTCAAAGATATGGGAACCACAATCGTCGCGGCCATTCATTGCCCGGACGGTAAAGTTCAAATCGCCCACGTCGGTGATTCGCGCGCTTACATGGTTCGCGATGGCAAAACCGTTGTTTTGACCCAGGATCACTCCGTCGTTATGGAGATGGTTTTGCAGGGGCGCATGAGCGAAGAACAGCTTCGCAACAGCCCTTTCCGCCACTACCTCACTCGTTGTGTCGGACACAAAAGCAAAGTAGAAATCGATAAAACACCTTCGGAAATTAAACCAGGAGATTGGCTGATACTGGCGAGCGATGGTCTTTCAACTGTCGTGCTCGACGATATTATCGGCGAAATTGTCGCTACTTGCGAAACCCCTAACGATGCCTGCGAGAAACTTTTGAAAGCCACTCTCGATGGTGGCGCGCCGGATAACGTCACGATGATCATCGTGCGCTATGCTGCAATCGAAGAAGCAGGCAATAACAACTCCGACGGCGAAATGAGCGCTGAGAAATCAGAACTCAAGGAGAAGTCGGCTAAGTAATCGAAGTCGGGTGCCACACTCACATTTCCATGTAAACCGCTAAAATGTTCAACTATATACTTTAGTTTAAGCGAGCTCAAAAACAACAGACGGCGAAAGTTAGACGGTACATGCTTTCGCAAGTAACGTCCTCCTTCCGCCGTCTGTTCTGAAAACGAATAACTCTTTAGTCACGGACTACTTCGAAGCGTTAGCCGCGGCGACTGCCTTGGCGCGATCCGAAATCGGTTTGTAGGTCCAGAGGTTGTCGGGACCGATGTTGTCCTGCGGCCAGATCGCACCACCCAGGTAGAACTGCTCAGGGATTAGCTCCTTGGGCAGACTCTGCATGGCGATGATCCAGGATTCCTGCGGGCGAGTCAGAACCACACCAGCAGCCTTGATACGCGCGATGCCATCGGTCAGCTGCTTCAGCGTTTCCGCCTGGACAGGGTCGGCATAGCGATACTTCAGGCTCTCCGCCCACTTCGCCACGTGGAAGTGGCTGGGCGCGTTCTCGATGTAGTCGTAACCACGCTCGAAAGCCATGGCTTCAACTACAGCCGGAACGATGCGAGCGACGTCGGGAATCGGATTGCCGTTTTGACCGGGTGAGCGCTTGCTCTTCCACGCCTTCTTGAAGTGGCGCAGCCAGGTCTTCGGCTTACCGACGAATTTGTACGGAGCCCGCACGAACTCATCGAAGTCGGCATCGCCACAGGCATCGACAATGCGAGAACCAGGCATGAAGCCATAAGTGGACAGCTCCACCGCGCTCGAATTCTCCGGCATGCCGGGAAGTTGCAGCGTGTGGTTGAGCTTCATGTCTTCGTAGCCGATGAAATCGACCAGCGCACAATCGTTGGCGCGAGCAGTACCGTCGTAACGGCGGTCACGCAGAGCGACCTTGAAGATCAAGTCGGCAGCGCCCTTTTCGGGGTTGCCGAAATAGGCGAGCACTTTGAACTTCAAACCATCACGCTTGATCACGAGCGCGCCGGAAGCGCACTTGTAATACGAGTTGATGTACGGGAATCGGACAAAGCCGGTCTTGCCGCCGTAGAGACGATGGTCGTTGAAGTTAGTCACTTCATCGCCGCCAAAGTCACCATCGGTGGTTTCACGAACCTCGGTCTTGCTGGAGATGATCTCGCCCAGTAGCGCCTTAACTTGGGGCGTTACCAGACGGGTCCAGATTTCCTCATCCGTGACAAGAGCAATTGGAGTAACCCCGAGCATTTCAGTAATGTTCGGGCTTGAAAATTTGTGGTGAGCCATAGAAGGGGTCTCCCATTTTTTAATAGCTACCGCAAAGGTTTCGGGGAAACCCATGCTTCTCGAAGAAAGAGGAGTCCCGCAGAACGGAGCCGACGGATGAGCCACACATGCGGCTCACCCGTCGTTCCATCCAGACGGGAGAAAGTGGCGGTTAAAAACCGCACGTTGTTGTTGCGGCTCAGAGAGCCGGTTTCACTGCAACTGAGCAGCGGGTTCCACTGCAATTACGCAGCGGGTTGTGCACCTTCAGCCGGCAATTCGGGAGCGGCACCTGCATCCGAGGAGGACGCGGCATCCGGCTGGCGAAGCGGGTCGGGCTTGAAGGCGCGAGCACGTTCTGTCAACGGCTTGTACAGCCACAACACCTTAGGTCCGATGTTGTCCTGCGGCCACTGCGGTCCGTTGAGCCGCAGGTCCGCGGGGATGCGGCTCTGCGACTCCAGGCTTTGCACGACGCATGCCCACGACTGCTGTGAACGCGTCAACGGCAGACCCTTAGCGCGGATGCGCTCGAGTCCTTCGCTGAACGCGGTGAACGTCGCCTCCTGCTCCGGGTCCCGGAAGAGGTAACCTCCACCCAGTCCCCAGCGCGCCACGTGATAGTGGCTGGGCGCCATTTCGCAAAAGTCGTAGCCCTGCTGTTCGGCGATTTTTTGGAAACCGCGAAGCACTAAAGGGGCAACGTCAGGAATTGGTGCAGCCTGTTGACCCGGCGCACGCTTTGAAGCCCAAGCCATGTTGAAGTACCGGAGGAACTCGTCAGGCTTGTTCTTGAACGTGTAAGGCTGGGTGACAAAGCGCTCGTACTCAAGGTCGCTAATCACGTCGGTGATTCGCGAGCCGGGCATAAACGCATAAATCGACAGCTCCACCGAACTCAACTCAGGGCTGAGCGGGCGGTGCAGAACTGGGTCGTCGTAAGGGTAGTCGAGCAGAGCGGAATCGTTGGCGCGCTTGGTGCCGTCGAAACGACGATCCCTGAGCCCAGCCTTCAAAATCATCTCGCCTCGGCCTTTTTCGACTTCGCCGAACCAGCAGAACACTTCGAATTTCACTCCATCACGTTTGACGATGAAGGCACCATTCTCCGTGCGATAAAAACTTGTGACATAGGGAAACCGCACAAACGCTAACTGACCGCCGAAAAGACGATGGTCATTCAGGTTCGCGACGTGGTCGCCTGGGAAAAGACCTTCGAGTGATTCAATCACGCGCGCAGGTCTGACCTCGACGATTTCCCCTAAAAGGCCCCTGGTCATCGGAGAGACAAGGTGTTGCCAAACGTCCGTATCGGAAATCTGACAAACACGAGTGACTCCCAGAAGCTCAGGGTAGTTAGCGTCGTTAAATTTACCCATCATATGAGCCTCTACATTCGCGGCGATTAAGCCGGTTGATGTGACACTGCGCGGCGACATTGCGTGAGCAACGTTACCGTTCAGTCAGTCCTGCGAATATCAGAGAACACCGGAAGTGCAATCTCTGGGGGTTGTGTCAAAGTCAGCTTCGGCCATGTCATGAACATGACTAAAGAAGAGTGCAATAAAGGGCTTGGTTCTTGTGAAAGAGAAAATAAGCCGTAAAAGTTGAAGGAAAACGAAATAACGTTCTTAAACTAGTTATTTGATCCTTATAGGTTCAAGCCCTTGAAAACCCAGTTTCTAAGCGTATTTCCGCGCGTCGATTTGATTAGCGGAGCACTTAAGTCGCACCACATGTGCCACCAGTCGGTATTGACAACCTCAACCCTCGCCAAGCTCGCAATATATTAAGCAATTTAAGCTGCGCTGAAAAACGAAGAGTCACAAAGCTTCCCGAAGGACAGCTTATCTCTTTGCATCTATGCGTTTACGATATCAACAATTTCTTCGGTGTCGAAACCAATCAAACCAAGCGACGACAATTTGCGCCCCTTGCGATTCAAATCTTCTTCGACGATAACGGACGCCATGTCGATGATGCTGGAGATAACAACCACTGGTGAGTGGCTCAGAACGCCCATGTCGGCGACCAGTGTGAGCGATTCGCAGATATCGTCGACCAGAAGCCTGGTATAAACTTCGCGCGAACATTCGGTCAGACCAAACAATCCGGAACCAAGAGCAGAAATCGATGATTCGAGCGTCGACGCTTTCAAGCGTCCGGTGCCGTTTTCGCTTGAGCTGAAATCTTGAAGACTTTTAGCAAAACCTGGCACCACACATTGGAATGCCTTCGCGATGCCCTGAATTTCTCGATCGAGTGCATGCAAAATTTTGAACACGGATTGATTTAGCGGCAAACGCATATCGTCGGCAATCAGCATGGAAAGCAAAATAGCCGGTCTGATAATGCGCTCTGCGTCGGACAGACCACGCTCGAGCACACTGGAGAATGGAACGATACCTTCAATCACTGCACTGGCAACAGGGAGCCCGCGACGTGTCTCATTTCGTTCTAAACCACAGACGCTGACTTTGCTTCTGAAGCCTGATATCAAAAGGACGCCGGATTCAACTCGAGCTGAATCAAACAATCTTCCTGACTCGATAATGTTGACTTGATGTTTAACTTTCGCTTTAGCAAGTAAGGCGCGGAACTCTAAACCGGCTCCCAGAGGGGCATTGATCAAACAAATCGTCATGCCGTCGCGCAGTGCTGGTTTTAACTTTTCAACGATGGCACCGTATTTGGTGATAGGTGCGGAAATAACAACGCCTTCGGTATTGCGCAAATCGTCGACGCGGTCAACGTTTTTCAAATCCATTCTAGTGTTGCCGCGTTGTGAACAAACAGCGGCACCACGTTCGCGAACTTCAAATTCGCGCACTTGCAATTGTTCCAAATTCGGATACGAATTGATCACGCCATCGGCGTATACAGTGACCTTGTGAGCAGAAACGAGGTTGGCTACTGCGAGTGCTTCGGCGCCATCACCGATGATGCACACTTCGGAGAGTAAATTGGCAGAAGAATGAAGTTGACCTATTCCACCAGCAACAGAACTTTGACCTACCTGACCCGATAAAAGCACAACGCGCCTCCCGTTCCGTGCAAAAGCCACCTGGCGGAACGAGAATTGAAATTCCATCGATCCGTCTTTTTATTTACTAAAGTGGCAACCGCACATGAACAGAATAGACCCGTTAATATCGGAAGACAAGACCCGCAGCCAAGGTTTAACCTTTCCTGTAACCACCATCGCTGAAATGGCGCCATTACTATATATTGAGCTGTTACAACTTGGGTGATACCAGTACACTATTGTATAAACCGGTCCAAAATTAAATCTCAGAGCTGGCGTTCAAAGCGGGTTTTCATCATATATGGCAAGAATATATTACGACATAGACACAAGTCTTAGCGAATTGCAAGACTCGATAATCGGCATTATCGGTTACGGAAATCAAGGCCGGGCACAGGCGCTCAACCTGCGTGACAGCGGGCTTTCCGTCCGCGTTGCCGCACGCGATCAAAGCCCGTCAGGAGCGATCGCAATCAAGGATGGATTCGAAACAGAATCGATCGAACGCGTCGCCGCAAATTGCGATGTTCTCGCAATCATGCTCCCTGACGAGGTTATAGCCGATGTTTATAAAGCGTCTATCGAACCCTACTTGACATCTGGAAGATCATTTGTTTTTGCGCACGGATTTGCGATACACAACAAGATCGTCTCCCTCCCTGATGATGCAGACATTATTCTGGTTGCACCAACCGGACCAGGACGCAAATTGCGCTCCTTATACATTGAAGGCAAAGGCTTGCCGGCATTAGTAGCAGTCGCGCAAAACGGCAGTGGCAGAGCGTTTGAGAAGTGCCTCTCCTATGCGCTCGGAATCGGTAGCACCAGAGCTGGGGTCATAGAGACTACGTTTAGTGAAGAAACTGTTACCGATCTTTTTTGCGAACAGTCAGTTCTCTGCGGAGGCGTACCAGCGCTAATCAAGGCTAGTTTCGACACTCTAGTCGAAAGCGGATATCAACCAGAGCTGGCATACATTTCGTGTCTCAAAGAAGTCAAATTAATCGCAGACCTTTTATTCGAACGCGGAATCGACGGCATGCGTGAATCTATCTCCACCACCGCACAATACGGTTCAGCACTGGCTGGAGAGGAACTGGTCGACGATCGCACACGACACAAACTGAAGAAAATATTGCGACGAATTGAAACTGGAGAATTCGCACGTTCATTTCTTGCCACCGAAGGAGAACGCGAAGCCACGATTGAAAATCTTTTGGCTTCCGAGAAGCGATCGCGCTTAGCTCGTACTGGCAAGGATTTGCAGACGAAGATCCAGTTTTGAAAAGACTGAAGAACCGCGTAGTACATCAAAATATTTTCGCGAATCCACAACTTTTCGAAAATAAAACTCGACAAAAGTTTTTCAATATCGCTGTTCAAAACATTTCATATCGTTGTTCAACAAGTTATTCAAATAGAAGTCCGTTATCTATTGAACGATCATATTATCGATCAAGCGCACATTGTCCAGCTTAGCTGCGCACAGCAACACAATTGGCTTCTTCGGTTGCGAAGCAGGTTCGAGCGTATCAATATCACAAGCCTCGAGATATTGAACTTCGAATCCGGTACTTTCTAGTTTCGTTCTGCCTTCTTCAAGCGCGGCTGACACTGAGCGTTTTTCTTCAATCGCGTTTTTGACGCTCGTCAAAACTTCGTGAATTGTCACCGCTTTTTTGCGGCCGTTTTGTGAAAGATAAACATTGCGCGAACTCATCGCCAAGCCATCAGGCTCGCGAACAATCGGCACGCCCTGGATGTTCAGGTTCATATTCAAATCTTTGACCATCTGCCTGATCACCAGCAATTGTTGATAATCTTTCTCGCCGAAATAAGCGATGTCCGGCTGAACCATGTTGAATAATTTGTTGACGATAGTGGCTACGCCCTCGAAATGCCCCGGTCGAAAACTGCCGCAAAGCTTGTCGATAAGCCATTGCGGAGGAACCACCTGAGTCGTGGCCTTTTTCAAATCGCCGTAAACTTCTTCGGTCGAAGGACTGAAAACGCAGTCCACGCCAGCCGAACCCAAAAGCGAAAGATCGCCTTCCAGGTCGCGCGGATATTTGGCAAAATCTTCGTTAGGACCAAACTGCAAAGGATTGACGAAAATCGAAACAGCAACGAAATCACATTCTTCCTTGGCGCGCTCTACAAGCGACAAGTGACCGGCGTGCAGATAGCCCATCGTCGGGACCAATCCTAGTTGAGCACGCCGTTTGCCTTCTTGGGGCGGATTTCCCAGCGTTTGCTCTCTCCAATGACGGAGCGCTTCGACCGATTCAAGAACTTCAAGCACGTTCGAACGAGACTCCACACGAGTGTATGACACCTGCCAACCCTCTTTGCTAAAACGCACAGCTCACAAACCTGTGCCGGGTTGGGCTATTTTACCCGATGCCTGCTTCGAGTTTGCCATAATAAGAGATTGTTTCACCGCCGGCGGCTATTAAATGGAAGACCCGAAACCTTGTCAAGCACCCAAAACCCAAGCGATTGCAGCTTTCCTGGGACCCTGGCTGCTGCTTTCGGCGCTTCTTCCTTTGTCCGTCCAGAGCACGCACGCCTCAGAACTTGAGATATCGCGTTCGGCAAACCCGGCAAATTCTTCGAGCCGCACAATCGCACAGAACCAAACAGTTGGAACGGAACATCCGAATCTAACGCAAGCATCGGTTTTACCGAATCTAGTACAGACTTCGGTCGACACGTCAGCCTACTCAATTTCGTCGGGCGCCGACCGCAAGATCGCAGAGAATGTCTCTCAACAGGCCCAGAACCTGGCGCAGAAAGTAATCGAAAAACTGGGCGGGCTGGACAAGATAGAGAAATTCAATAATTCGACTTATCGCGCGACTGGAAATGTCGAGCAGATTTCATCGCTCTCCGGATCATCAAATGTTCTGCCTTGCGAGATCATTGCGCAAGGTCACAAACAGTGGGTTTCCGTCACATTCATGGGACAACCTGTTGTCACCGGATATGATGGCAAAGAATGCTGGACGATGCAGGGCACCAATTCGATGCCGACCGATCCAATTACTGCGCAACGCGTAAAAGAAGATCTCGATCACGGGCTCTTGCTGGTCGAAAAGCTGCTTGAACGCGGGCGTAAGCTTACAATCGAACCGTCGAAAGTAGTAAACGGCGTAAAGTGTGATGCACTGTCAGCGGTGGCAGAAGATGGGAAGCCCACAACGTTTTACATCGATCCGGCGACGAGTTTAATCGTCAGAACCGAGTATCACGGATCCGACATAGAGCAAGGGGTAGACTGCGTCAAGGCGTACGACTACATGGACTATCGTAAGGTCAGTGGAACGCTGCAGCCGTTCAAAGCTATAGAATATTCCGACGACAAGAAAGTCAGCATTGTCCAAATCTCCAAAATCGAAACCGACGTCAAACTTTCCGATAACGTCTTCAAGATGCCCTTAGAGTCTAAGATTGCGCGACTGAAAGCGGGTCCTGTTCGTGTGCCGTTTCAATATACGTCGAGCGAAATTTTAGTCATGGCGAGTATCAACGGACTGCCCAACAAGTTGTTCATCGTCGATACGGGTGCGACGCAGTCTATAGTGGATACGGCTTGCTTTAAAGATATCGCGGCGCCAGCGTCAGAGGAGATTGCCATCACCACTGGTTCCGGTGCTATGAAGATGACGTTTGCTCAATTGAAAACTTTTCAGCTCGGCGAAATTGTTCTCCAGGATGTGCCGGTTGCAATCGCGGATTTGTCGAAGTTCGCTCAGTTCCTCGCGGTCAAACCGCACGGTTTAATCGGCGCCAATATTTTAAAACGATTTTTGATCACCATTGACTATGAAAAGAAAGAACTCGTGCTTCGCGATCCGGACAAAGTGAAGCCTCCGGAAGGCGCGATTGTCGTGAATACGAAACCGTCGCTTGGGGTTTCGGGATTGGCTGTTGAAGGGGTTCTCGACGACCGTTTAAAGCTAACATTCTTAATCGACAGTGGCGCCGCATTCAATCATGTTTCTGAATCGTTGATCAAAGAATTGAACCAGGCACCATTGCTTCCTGTTGGAGTGATCAAAGGACTAGACGGCACTCCCGTGCGAACTGGCGCTACTCGATTCAAGAGTTTAGAAATCGGCAAACTCTCTATTCCGGATCCGGTTTTTTCGGTGGCACCATCAATCGGAAATGAAGATTCGCCGAAAGGAATTATTTCGGGCGGCGCACTCGCCATCATTGGAAACCCGCTCCTGAGCCGATATCGGGTGACTATTGATTATCGCAATCAAAAAATTTATTTCGAAGAAACAATAAAGAAAGGGCAAGCCGCTCTGGAAGGGCGCTTTAAACGAATCATCTCTGACTTTTACAATCAAGACAACCCTCGGAATGCAACCAATCAGTTATCGCATCTGGCGGCTGATGCGCTTGAACAGGGTTTTCCTGCAATCGCCGCTCAGGCAACCGCGTACGAGGCATATTGTTTGTCTCGAATCAACGTCAAAGTACAACCAGCTACCGGCAAAGGTTTCACACAAAACGAATTGTCTAATCCTTCGTCAAGTTCCGATCAAACTACTGGTCAAGCAACTGCGGCGAAGACAATTCACGATAAATTTCTGGCTGCGACGGAATACGCAAAACGCAGTGACAATAAAGCTGTTTCCGCACAAGTACTTTCACTGTGGGCACAGTATTATCTGCAAGCCGGATCGCAAAGTTACTCGCGCGCTCGTCCATTGATCAATCGCGCCCTGGCGACATGCCCTACGGAACCGGCTGTCTATGCGGTTGCCGGTCTGCTTTTTGCCAGCGGTCAACCGGCGGACCCAACAGATAAGTTAACGCGTGTCACCACCGACGCCACCAAGAATCCACTCTATCCAACCGAAGACAAATTAGAAACGTCGGCTGATATGCTGCTCAATCAGTCACTCATGCTGGATCCTTCCAATTGGCTTGCGCTCTGGACAAAATACAACCTGGCGGACCGCAACGGAAAAACCAGCGAGAAAGTTTTGATTTCAAAACACTTGATCCGTTACTACCCGGACGCCGTGCGCGTTAAGCAATTGCAAAACTAGACGAAAAAAAACTTTCCTGCCGATCAGACAGGAAAGTTTAGTACTCAAATAGAATCAATCAGTGAAGTTACGCTTCAACCGGTTGAGGCTGTTGAGCCATTACGAGAACTTGGAAAGGCAATGATCCGAGAGCTTCGTTACCGACGTAAAGAATGATCTCGTAGGTGCCTTCTTGTTCAAATGCCAGTCCGCTGAACGCACTGATGATTTTGTGCGTCATGAATTGACTCGGCAGTGGCTCTACTTTTGCAGGTGGCGACATTGCGATCACTCTGCCAGAGTTGTCTGCGATTTTAAACTGGTATTCGAATCCTTCCGATGAGCCGGAGATCTGCGCGAATGCATAGACCAGTGGCACTACCGCTGGAAAGGATTGCGCCGTAATTCCGTTGTAAATGTTGACGCAGGAAACTGCATCTCTTCGCAAAACATCCTGGAGGACTCGCTCGCACAAGATGATGCCAATTAACCGGGGTTTCTCAGCCATTGTAATCTCCGCTGGTGTGGTCGTGGACAGAACGAGAAATTATACTAGTATTGAGGTATCGTGTTGCGCCGAAATCAGCCCCTGACACAAAGTCCGCCGAGACATCACTGAACAGAACCCCGAGGACCCACTGCCATGCTCGATCCCGAAGAAATGACCTTCATGGAGTGGTTTGGAATCTGCTTCGTCATAGTTCTTATAGTCTTTTTCGCCTGCCGCTGGATCGACATCTCCATGACAGAATGCGTGCATTAGGCACCTAACGAACGACGGCTGACACGCTGTGAGCGGGCTCGTTGTCGACACCTCTCGATACTGACTCATCTCGTTACCGACTCATCTCGTGCCGACTTATCTCGTCGCCAACTCACTTTGACATCGAAAAATGGAAATGTGCCTGTGGGCCACATTAAACGGGCAAAAAATGTGGCCCACAGGCACATTTTCTCTTTCGAGTACTTCTTTCTCGTTGACTAACGCTGTCGAATCGGACATGCCCGTTGCGATGGTCGTCGATGCCGTTTGAGGTGGTGGGGCGAATGCCAGGCGAACAGCGATGTGCGAGCTGCGCTACCGCCTAAATGAGAGCTTATATCACCATTTAAAACTAATAGAAACCTAGCTTAGCTTCGTTACCTATCAAAGACTATAGCTCGCGCGCTAACTATCACAGCCAATCACGTATTGATTCAATAACACTGCTCCATAAGGCCTTAGTGAATAAGGGCTTGTCGCGTCAAAGCGAGTTCCAGTCAGTGATTACAGCATGTGTAGCGATATTGATTACATTCAGTATTTGATTGACTTAGTCTCCACTTGATCACTAGGGTGTGGGCACATCTTCCTTTCCACATGAAAACCTGAACTTACTTCCAAACACCAAACACAACCCGGCTTAACCAGACCTTCTCGAGAGACTAACGTCATCTTGGAGGCTTCCCGTCATGTCACTCGAGGAGCCTGCCGGCTTCTGCGAGTTGCTTTTTTCACAAATTACCAACAACCAGGTAAGGAGAACTAGCTATGAGCAAACCCTTCTGCGAAAGCGGAAGCGTGTCTGTGGCCGGCTCTGTCTCGACGCGTGCGTTTTCCGTGGGTATCACGGGATCGATCGCAACGGGCAAGTCCGCTGTGGGCGAGCTTCTGAAAGAGCGTCATGGTGCTTTCGTGATCGATACCGATCACATCACCCATGAACTGCTCAACAATCCCTGCCAGGCTTACGACGAGGTGCTCGCGCGCTTCGGACAAGATCTGGTTTCCGCCAAAGGCGAACCAATCAACCGCGATCTCCTCCGTGAACGCGCGTTCGCCACGGTCGAGGACAAAGCTGCCCTCGAAACCATTCTGCATCCCCGCATCAACGAGCGGCTCGAATGGCACATCCTCACGCAATCCGCCGCCGGCGTCAAAGTCGTGTTCATCCTCGTTCCGCTTCTTCACGAAGTGGGTCTGGCCGAGCACTTCGAAGAAGTCTGGTGTGTCGTTGCTCGTGAGGAAGTTCGTCTGGCTCGCCTGATGGCGCGCAACGGACTCGACGAAGCAACCGCCAAAAAGCTCATCGGGCTGCAAATGTCGCAGACCGAGAAGGTCAAGCTGTCCGACCAGGTGGTCGACAACTCCTTCGACATCGAGACGACCGCGGTTGCAGTGCAGGCACTGTTCGAAGCGCTCGCTGAGCGCGTCGACGCGTACCACGCTGCTGCCGTTGTTGTTCCTCCGACGCCCGAAGGCGACGGTTCGACGGGTGACGAGTCCCCGGCTATCGAAGGCGGTGACGCCCCGACGACCGATGGCACTGCCGAACCGACGACCGATGGCACTGCCGACCCGGACACTGATGGCACTGCCGAACCGACCGACGGCACAGACGACACGAAGACCGACGGCGAAGTGCCGACGGTTCCCACCGACCCCGACGCCAATGCGCGGTACCGCAAGGTGCTGCGTGATGCGGCCGATGTCGGCGCCGAAGAAACCCTGTCCCAACTGGGTGACGTCGGCACCACCGGACATCAGGAGGCAACCGCCCGTATGAGTGTGGTCGTTGGCCGCACGACGGATGGCGCGCCCGACCTGAGCCGTCAACTTGATGTGGAGGTGAAGATGACTGTGCGTAACAAGCCGGGCTCCACGCCCACGCCGGGTGAATGCTCGTGCGGTTGCGGCCCTCGTTGCCGTGTCAACTGCGCGTGCCAGCCCGACTGCGGCTGCGGCTGCAAGAAGCCCACGCCTCCGCCGCCGGCTCCGCCGGTGGATGAGGATGGCAAGCCCGGCAAGCACAACAACAGCCGCCTGTGGCTGGTCGTGCTCGGCCTGTTCGGACTGCTCGCCTTCCTGTTCGCCTGCCTCATGCTCTACAGCTGGCACAACCAGCCTCAGAACGTGGGCGGCGGGCACTCGGTGACGGTGATCAACAACCTGCCGCCGTGCGGCGATTGCGGTTCGAAAGACCCGCCGGTCGTGGTGCCTCCAGTCGTGGAACCGCCCTTCAATCCTCCGGTCGCACCGCCTGTGGTGGTGTGCCCTCCGGGTTCGAAGCAGGACTTCGACGAGGTGCCGGGTTTCGCCTTCCGTTTCGTCCACAACGCTGTTCGTGAGCGTGTGGCGCGTTACGAGGTGACTTATGGTGAGGCCTGCCGTGGCTCCATCGTCAAGGGCTACGACGCCGATCGCAAGCTTCTGGTTTACCAGGAGTACGATGACCACCACTACATGACGTTCCAGTACGTCATCTCCTACGGTACGGACTACTCGACTCAGGTCGACCGTTTCGAAGGCAGGGGCAACATCTTCACGGGTCGGAGCGTCTACCGGGTCAACAACCTCGGCAGCATCGTTCGAGCTGAGCACTACAGCGGCCTCAAGCGTCCGGTTTTCATCGTCACTTTCGTGCGGCACGGAAGCGGCGGTGTGTCGGCGCTGAACGTTGAAGAGTTCAACCCCGTGACCGGTGCGTCAGTGCCCACGCGCACCATCGACGGCAAAGTCGCCGCCGGTGAATTCCTGCAGACGAAGTTCTATGTCTTCGACTGGTTCAACCAGCTCTGAGACCAACTCGTGTCCGGGGACCCTCGCAGAGCCTCTCAAGGGCTCTCGGGGGTCCCCCTAACTAAGGAAAACATCTTTTGTCACGAATCATTCTCCCAGCTGGCGTCAACGCCGGCATGTTCAAGCGCGGGATTGTTCGGGTGACGCATTCGTGCGCCAATCCGACCGCGCCGTACAAGAAACCGCAAGACGTTCCGAACTACCTCGGACTGCTCGACCACAAGCGCTCGCTGGAAAAGAAGCCTTACGAGAAGGCTCTGGCCATCGAGGAAGCGCGTCTCAACGACCTGGTTCGCCAGTTGACGGACCTGAAGCTTTCGCTGGCCGTGACCTTCCAGGGTCGCGACGCAGCCGGCAAGTCGGGCGCCACCAAGCGCATCATCACCGGTCTGGACTTCGACATGAAGACGCTCGCCGTCGTTCCTGTCGGTCCGCCGAACGATGAAGAGCGTGCGCAGCCCTACCTGCTCCGGTTCTTCGAGCGAGATCGCATGCCTGCCTTCGGTCAGGTGCGCATCTTCGACCGAGGCTGGAACGAAGAGCTGCTCGTCGTTCCGGTCATGGGCCTCGCGTCCAGGGAACACGTCCACGGTGCCTACGGACAGATCAACACGATGGAATGGATGATGGCCCAGAGCGGCACCATCCTCGTCAAGATCTGGCTCGAAATCACCAAGGAAGTGCAGCACGAGCGCTTCAAGGAACGTCGCGAAGACAAGGACTGGAAGTACACGGAAGCCGATGCCACTGCTCGCGAGCACTGGGACGAGTACACCAAGTACGCCAACAAGATGTTCCGTCTCACCGGCACGAAGCACGCGCCGTGGAACGTCATCCCTTCCAACTGCAAGCGCTTCAGCCGGGTCACCGTGCTGCGAATCATCGCCGACGAAGTCGAGAGCCGAATCGCCGCAGCGAAGAAGCGCTAACCACGCGCTTCCCGCTAACGGAACCGCTTCATTGCGGGCGGAAAGGCGCTGTCTGAGGGGTCAAACCCTCTTGATGGCGCCTTTTCGTTTTTCGCGCCTCTCTACTAGACCATGTCACACTTCAGGCGATTGGAAAATTTGATTCAATGACCCCCCCCAACTTCGCGGGATGCTGTGTCCATCTCAAAAAATTTTTCCAAAATTAAACGACATGGAGTAGTTGAACAACAGAAGAGCAAAAGCGAGAGAAGCCCGTTGGGGACATTCTCTCGCCTCGCTGTTTGCAGAAACAACGATCAAGCCACGACGCCACCAGAGAAGGTGCCGTTACTTCTCGTCAGTACTATCGTTTTCTTTCTCCGGGTCGATCTTAGCCACTTCATCCGAAACGCCCTTGAGGAGCGGCAGGAGGAAGATGCACGCGAACGTAAACGCTGCCGACACATAGATAAGCGGCGTCATGTTGCTTGCGAAAACACCCACGTAGAGCTTGGCTCCGACAATTGCCGAAACCTGAGCCGCTGCGTTATTGACCGACATCAAAGCAGCGAAGGTGAAGCCTTCCGACTCGCTCGGGCAAGCCCGGGCAGCCAGGGTCAGCGTCGCCAACACAGCCACCATGCTGCACACGCCGAACACGAGGTTGAGCGAGATAGCAATGAACTCGGCATGCGCCGAATCCTGAACCAGCGAAAGATACGACAGCGAACCAACCACGCCCGTGATGATGCTGAAGAGCATCTGGAACTTGAAAGTCTTCTTCGAGAAGTACTTGCCATAGGCGAGCGCGCCCAACACCGACCCGACAGCGCTAAACGCTCCGAGCTGACCGATGAAGTCCTGTGAGAACTTCAGGGTATCGGTCATGTGGTAATAGAAGGGCGTGCCAAAGCTGGGACTGAAGTTCCAGAAAGCGATGAACAGAGCGACGAACCACAAAGTCTTCGTGCGCAGAGCGAACAGCGCAATCATGAACGGCAGAGCCCAGATTGCGGTCGTTCCGAAGTACACGAAAGCGCCGACCAGAAGAATTCCGGACAGCACCAGATATAGTGGCTTGACTCGAGCGAGCGGTTTGACGAAGGTCTGCCTGAGACCGCCGAAATTGACAGCTGCCTTCTCTTCCTTGACGATTAACCAGCTCGCGACCATCACGGACAGAGGAGCAAGCATGGTAATCCCGGCAGCGATATGCAGTGCCTTCGCGGGCGCAAAGATGCTGCACAGGTAGCCGCCGACAAGAGAGGTGCCGATCGCAGCGACGTAGAACCAGAACCACTGCACGCTCTGGAAACGACCAGTGGCGTTCAGTGCCTTGCCCTTCTCGACCATCAGCGCGTCGACGATAACGTCAGACGAAGCCGTGCCGAAAGCAGTCAGCATCATCGCCCACACGATCATCGTCGGAGACGACAGACCGGTGAGCCAGAGGAAGCCCAGACTGGCAACCGCGTTCATCGCAATCAGCCACGTCTTGCGACGATAGCCGAGCAGCGGAACGTAGTCACTCACCAAGCCGTAGAGCGGCTTGATGATCCAGGGGAAGGTAAGAATCGAGAGATACTGCGTGACCTGTGCGGGGTCGAGGCCAAGCGCTTCTTTGAAGAAGAACTGCAACGGCTGGCTAACCAGACCGCTTGCCTGTCCAAGACCCTGCATGAAGTACACGAGTCCGAAGTAAAACAACATCAGGCCGACCGAAGTCTGGCCCTTTTGGTTATTGGGAGAACCCATAATGGTACCTTTCCTAACCGCAGTGCAGCATCAGCTCAGGACCTCGGCTACTGGTTCCACCAGCGGCAGAAGTGATGAGCTAGCCGGGAAGGCACAGCTCATCGACTACGAGGTGTTCCGAAAGCTGAGCTTTACGCGGTTTAAGTTGCAACTGGCGCGTGTGCCAGTCTGGTTGCGCGAATGTGAGCGCACAAATTCCTCCAGGAGCAATTGGGGTGACGAACAGAGCACCACATTCGGTGGCACTCATTCGTCGGTCATGGTGAGCCTCCTCCATGAGGTCACCGGTGGATTGCGTCGCGACGAGTGCGTTATCGTCACGGTCTTCTGGTTGTTGGGGCGCCGCCAGCGACTACTTCTTGGTCACTGTGGCAATCAGCGTCTTCGAACCGAACATGAGCTTGTAGACGGGGCACTTTTCGGCCGTGCGTTTGATGTCATCCAGTTCGGCCTGCGTCAGATTACCAGTCACCACGATATCCTCGGTAACGGCGGGATCTCCCGACGCTCCATTAGGAAAAGTGATGCCGACATTGACGACGAGGTCCTGGATGTCCCACTTACGGCGAGGTGCGACGATCATGATGGTTTGAATCGTGCAGGCGCCAAGTCCAGCGAGGACCAGCTCCTTCGGATTCGCTCCACCATCATTACCGCCTACAGAAACAGGTTGATCGCAAACGATTTGGTGACTTCCAGTATCCGCTTGGACCTGGAATTTGAGCCCGACTACTTGCTTAATGGTGACTTGCGCCATGGCTAGTTTCCTACGGTTAGTGAAATTGCAAAATGACACGCAGAAACCTGAACACCCACACCAGACAACAACTCTCAAGTTCCGCATCCCAACAACTCAGCAACCCGAACCGATCCGACATTCCGCTTATGGAAGAGGAGTGTGAGGGCTGAGGCTGTGGGTGCTAGGTCGGAAGATTTGAGAGGTTGTGCAGATGTTTAAGTGGTCAGGGGTGTGTACGTGTGAGACTAGCGATAAGGCTCCATAGAATGCTCATAGAATCTAGTTAATACTGCTTACCAGGATTAGAACTCATGAGCTATAAAACTAAACGCTGACCGAGATTACCGATTTATGCAGCCCGGAGCGTAACAGCTAGCGAAAGTTGCGCTACGGCCGGAGAACAGCGACCAGGCCTTCTCTCCGGGATGTTCGACTGGTGGGCAGGACGTACTGGAACCTGAAGCCATTATTGAAACTGGAACGGATTACGCTGGTTTTGAGCTGTGGAGAATTCCAAATGCCATTCACAATCAAGCCACCACATATGGTGCCTACACTATAAATATTCGCAAGGCATAGTAAAACCAAACCGAACAGGGGCGGCACCGTGAGTGGTGCAGCCCCGATCAGGTTTACGTCATTGCTCCTATCTTACGAACGAACGAACGAACGGACCAACGGACGAACGAGAAGCATGAGGGCGAAGTAGACCCACGGGAAAAGACTGGCCACGCCGGCCGTGAACCGCCGGCTGACGGTTCCTTAGGCAGGTCTTCACTCGTGCGGGTGACGCATTTGATATTGAGCAAAATTCAACAGTTTCACTCTCGACACACACGTGAACCGCGAATAAGACCATCGATTGTTCAACGCAAGCAAACGCGCTTATTAAGCCAGTTTGGCCCTGAGGAACAGTTGCAGTCAAAACAGAACGGGTTTATACAAAAAAGATAAATGCACTCGCGATCGTTTTCAGGGATAACGCTAGAAACCCAGTCATCAAGCCATTCATCAGAGGACATAAACTAAAGCAACGAAACCATTTTAAGAATTTATTTCGAATGAAATATCAGTGAACTCTATGGTGCGAGCCAATCTATGTATCCATTTAACGAAGCGGATTGGCCCGCTGCAACAGGAATATTTCCATAAAGCCTCTAAATGATTGTGTTTCAGAAGCTCTTAGCCAAATATTCGTCTGTAAACCTCAGTTTGATTCAACCCGCGTTTGGACACTAAACTCAAGATAACCATTCTTGACAACTTGATAACCGGAGCCCACCACCAACTACCAGTACCGACCACAACTCCACTCTCTCTGTCACACGGATCGAACCGCGCTCTGTTCGTGCAGTTGTCAGTTGTCGAATGGCTAAAACAGGTCGTCCCGACCAATTCGGGTTTCATCTCGGTATCACAGGTGGTGAAGACCGGTACGAAGTAACGTGGATTCAGACATCGCGAAACGAACTCGGTCGACAGAATCGGCAAAGAACGTTCTCGCATCACTGTTTCCGTCGCCTACAACTCAATCCAAGGGAAAACTCATGACTCTCACCCGATGGCTGTTCCTCAGCATTTTCGCACTCGCTGTGATCGCAGCCTGGCAGATCGCTCAACCCGAGCGCACTGCTTCTCCGCCCACCGCGGTCAAACCCGGCAACCCGTTCAACGATGCCGCTGTTAACGGCGAACTGGTTCCACAACGCCTGATTATCAATCGCCCCGAGCCACGCAAGATCTCCGACGGCGCCCTGTTCCAATAACAAACCGCCGTCGAGCCTGACGAGCAAGGGCGACCACGCCCTTGCTTTGTCATACAACCACAAGGAGTTTTTATGGTCGAAGCACTCCTGTCAGCCCTGAAGTGGGTTGTGCTTTGCCTGTTGCCGTTCTATCTCGGCTCAATCGTGTTCATCTGCACCTTCATGTGGTTAACCACTGGTGCCGATCAGATTGTGAACATGCTGCCGTTGATTGCCATCTTGAACACGCCACTCGCCTTCATGATGGCAGCACAATGGTCATTGCCTCACACCAGATGACTTTCGAGCAGCAACGCATCACAAAACGATGAGACGCCGGCAAACACTCACAGGCTAACCGCGAATCGGGGTCTTTCGGCATGGATGCCGGGAGATCTCGATTTCGTTTTTTGCCCGAACTAAACGACATGAAGTAGTAAAGATTGAACAACGATGTAAACAAAGGCACGGACGAACCCGGGGGCGTAGACCTCAGGTGCACGGGTCCGTCCAACCTTCATCAACTGGAACCGCCAACTCGTACGGGCCTCCTAAGTTCGCGCGAGCTAACGTCAGCTATAAGCTTCCAATGCTACGGGTTGTAAAGAGGTTTATGAAGTTAAATCGTAACTCGAGTCTGAGTAAGCGTTTACGCTAAAACGAGTTACCACATCTCTCCACTTCTCCCGGAAACTCAATTACCAGCGACATCGCAAAAGCATCGCTATCACCTGCAAATGAACTCTTTCCCGCTCTCTAATTGAGCGCCGAGAGGGTCGAGACGTGGCAACTACCGCTCAAGGGCACCGAAAATTCAACTCACCTGGAAGGAAATTCGAATGATTCTCGAAACCGCACAGCAGCTCAAGGTCCTCGGCCTCTCCACTTCGCATGCTCAATTCTCGCTCGCCGTTTCCGGCATGTTTTCGTGGTTCCAGACGGCAGTGGCCGGCTACCGCGCGGAAATGGACTTCGACCAGGAGTTCAACAAGCACGATGTTCTGACCGCCGACGGCAACATCCCCGAGCGCCTCAAGAACGAATGGTCGTCCTATGCTCGCGCGCTTCGCGCAGCTTACGCCGACTTCGGTCGCGACGTGGTCACCCGCATGGGCGTCGACGAACCTGCCCAGGTCCGCAATCTCGCTCTTTCGATCGCCGGCAGCTCGTTCCAACGCGCTCGCACGTCCGCTCGTGAGTTTCTCGTTTCGCAGATCGAGGCGACTGTCATCCCCGCCTGACGCTTCGCGTCCCTGAAAATATTGAAGCGGCTGACCAGTTGGTCGCTTCAATAACCACATAATGCACAAGAGAAGACACAGACTGCTTCGTCGCGAAGTAAGCGTTCTTTTCTTGTTGCATTTCCGGACTCGTGCTACGCAGGCATATAGTTTATCCAAAACGAAGAACCGTCGCGAAAAAGCCCCTGGTCCTGGGGTTCGCGACGGTCCTCGAGCTAGTTGCTCGAAGCAGAGATTACGCAGTTGCCAGAACTTCTGCACCGGCTGTGGTGGCATCCGCAGGCTTCACCTTCGCCAACTCTTCAGCCTTGACGCGATCGAACGCCGCCTGGCCGGCGCTTCGCGCCAGCTGGTAATCGGGGTCCGAACCACTGTCGAGCTCGCAGGCACGCGCGTTAACCCCGCCCGGAACATACGCGTTGCGAAGTTTCCATTGCCATCCTCCTGCGCCATTGACGATCCAGAGCTGCAGTTGATGAGCGCTTCCGTAGTTGACCTTGTCCACACATCCTACTTGGACCTGATTCGATGTCATGCTTAATCCTCGATCTAAAGCCAGTTAAAACGAACAAGCGCAATGCTAACCATAGCCGCGCCACAAACACACACAGCCCGACACGGGCGCTCTGCACACGAACTTCTCGGACCATTGCACCATCTGCGGTATCTGAGCACACAACCATCAACAGTCTCAATCAAAAGAGCCGGTCAACGATCGTGAAACAAAGCACCCTGGTCGTTCTTCACCACTCTGCGATTAACGTCGAAGCCAGCACGGTTTCGATTTTCTGATCAGAATCAGAGAAGACAGTTGGATGCTGTGACCCATTCGGCTGACTTGGCTTGCGGTATTGATATCAAAAGCAGACGACCGAGGACACGACTTTAGAACCGCGTCCGCCCGCATCCATCAGCCTCAACGCGACCAATCGAAATACTAAACTGTTTAGTATTACAGTAAGTTAAAAATGCCCTGCAGCGAAGCGCGCTCGGGAAGCTTATCGGATTCGCTTAACCAGCGAAGTGGTGAGTGCTGGCAGCCAGGACCCAAACCAGGAATACGAGACCCAGGATGAACCAGACTTTATCGGCAGTACTAATGGGCGTCATTCGAACCAAGCTCCGGATGGAATTACCTTGAACAGCGGCTAACAATATATCGTAAACGGGCCGAGCTTAAAATTAAAGTGTCACAGGTGAGCTGTCGGGCAGATTTCGTTTCGGGTGCTTAATACCGAATACGATACCAGAGGCGAGCGCGGCTGGAGCCGGTCGCTTACCGGGGAGAAATTACCAGAGCCAGGGATAGGCTTTACCTTTGCGGGCTTTATACCGGTCCATTTCTGTCGCGGTTACACTGCCCAAAATTGAGTCTTCCATGTCCTCAAAACCCTGCCAGGTCGAATCCGAAAATTCTCCGTTTACAAATCCGTGCGTAGCGCTCGGAGTGACGTTGAGCCAACCGGCTCCGCGTAGTGCGACCATGTCGCCATCGCTCTTCATAAGTTCAAAATGGAACAATTCGTTGGTGAGCACATAGGCCACCATCAACTGCGCTCCGCGGGGAAGCAGGAAGAAGGAGTCTTTATTAACGGGTGTCTCGGCAGTCATCGTAAACACGGTCTCATAAGGGTAGCCAGCATCATACCAATGTCTTGCCGGTAGCGGTGCTTGACTTCACCAAAACGAATAGAAACGCATCGACGACCGGGCAATCAATCCGAAGCAAAGCGGAGCAACTGACATCAGGTTCTGTGTAACCTTCTGCAAATTGGTATAAATTGGCAGAGTTTTCCGGGTAAGAAATGTTGATAGTGATTGGGGCTTAAACGTGTCGGAAGTCTGGGATAAATTACGCTCGAAAGCGGAAGAGGCACAGCGCGAGAAGAAGCTGGCCGAGGCGGAGCTTTTCTGGAAAGAAGCGCTGAAAGAATCGGAGAAATTCGACCGCACCGACAGGCGAACAGCGCTCACTCTGGAAGGTTTGTCAGAGGTTTACTGGCACCTGGGCAGATTTGGTGACGCGACCAACTGTTGCCGGCGCCTGATGTCGATTTATTCTGAGATCTTCGGCGAAGACCAATATGACGTCGGCGTGATTGCAAACAACCTGGCCATGCTGCTTCATGTCCAAGAAAAATATCCCGAAGCGGAGCTACATTACCAGAAAGCACTGGCCATCAAGACTGCGCGCCTGGGCAAGGACCACCCTGATGTGGTCAAGCTTCTGGGAAATTACTCAAACCTGCTGCGCGCCTGTAATCGCGTCGAGGAGGCGGAAAAGCTGAAGTCCGGCGAGACATTGATTACCGCGAAGAATTGGGCGAAAACAAAAACGGATCCCCCGCCTGCGATTACGAGAAATGGCGAGCAGCCACCGCCAAGAGCGGCAGAGCCTGCGGCTGCTGCTCCGCGTCTAACTGAAGCTGAGATCAACCAAAATCAGTCCGGCAAAATCACAAAAGAACCACTCGCGGTTGCAGTTTCGCGTTGGGAGAATCTTCGCAGACTGGCGGAGTATGCCGATCAGGAAAGACGGCTGGCTGATGTCGAGGCGATCTGGGCGGCGTCTGTCAGGTACTTCGAACCGTTCGCAAACGAAGATCCAAGGCGGCTGGCGTACGCTCTCGATTGTTTTGCAGACTCGCTCTGCGCGCAGGACAAGCATCATTTGGCGGAGCCGTATTATCGCCGCGCGATCGACATCAAGGCAAAACATCTCGGCGCTCAGCACGTCGTGGTGGCAAGATCTTTAAACAACCTGGCCCGGCTCTACTACCAGCTCAATCGCTTCCAGGAAGCGGAACCGCTGACCAAAAAATGCGTGGAGATTTACGAACAGATTTTTGGAAATCGACATCCGGATTACGCAACCGCGCTCCACAACCTCGGCACACTGTATCACATCCAGGTGCGTTTTCGCGACGCCGAGCCGCTCTATCGTCAGGCGCTGCAGATTCGCCAGGAGACGCTTGGGCCGGACCATCCAGAGACGAAAGGTTTGGCTCGAAGTCTTGCCAATCTTCTGAGAAGTACCGGCCGCGAGGATGAAGCTAATCGGGTTCACGGTCCTGGTGTTGCCGTAATCACTGGAACATGGCGTGCACTGGCGATTCCAGAAGATCAACAATTGCTGTCGGACAACTAGCCGGAACTAGCTTTCAAAACCACGGCAAGTTTCGAGCCATGTCGCTTGTTTCGCATCACCACATCCGGTGCCACATACTTCCCAAATCAATCTCGATTTCTGTCCTTCAACTCAAATCTTTCCTTCCTCGCTCCTTCTACTATCTCATTTCGTTTTCCAGGATACAAAAACGAAAACCAGGAGAAGACAAGCCTTTCGGCCGTCTCTCCCGATTCTCGTGAAACCGAACAACTCACATCATCAACAGCAGTCTGCTGTATCAAAACGCGAGCATGTTCAATTTACTTTTGCGTCAGAATCCAATCCGCCGCTTCTTTGAGCGAAGCGAAGATTGGTGTTCCAGCCGGCACGCGCTCCTTGTCCTTCGATTCGGCACCTTCCGGTCCGGTCAAAACAAGAATGCCGAGCGCACCAGCGGCGACACCAGTGGCAACGTCGGTATCACGGTCGCCGACCATGAACGAACGAGCGAGATTGATGTTCAACTCGGTCGCGGCTTCATTAAGCATGCCGGGCAGCGGTTTGCGGCATGGGCACACGATCGACTTCGAGTGCGGGCAGACCTTGACCGCATCCGGCTTCGCCTCCTCGCCGAGCAACTCGAGCATGCGAGCGTGAATCTCGCCGAGCGCCTTGCGCGAAAGCGGGTGCGCCGGCCAGTGAATCGAGCCGTCGAGCTTCTCGCCCAGACCGCCCTGGTTAGTGGCGACCACGACTTTGAAGCCAGCCTTCTTCAAACGCACAATCGCGTCCTTCGCGCCGTCGAGGAGCTGGAAGTCACTGGCTTGCGTGACATTGATGCCGACATTGATCACACCATCGCGGTCGAGAAACACACAACGCTGATCCGAAGATGAGACATCCGTGCCAGTTTCGGCAGCATCCGATTTCTCGGTGCTGGCGACCGCAGCCGAATAATCCGCGCCGAAACGGTCGGTTGCATCCAGCAAAGCTGACATGTTGCCGGGTTCCTTCGCCGAGTGACCGGCATCGGCAACCACGACCAGCTCCGCCTCCGGGAAAGCGCGATGCAGTGCCCAAGCCGACTCAGCCGGGCAGACCACGTCATAGCGGCCTTGCACGATCACAGTCGGAATGTGGCGAATCTTGCCTACGTTGGCCAACAGCTGGCCTTCCGTCATGAAGCCCATGTTGACGAAGTAGTGGCACTCGATGCGAGCGAAAGCGACCGCGAAGCTGCCGTCGGCATAACGCTCGACGAACTTCGGATCGTTGTGCAGTTTGCTTGTGCTGCCTTCCCAAATGCTCCAGGCTTTGGCAGCCGCAACGCGCACATCATGCTCGTCCGACGTCAGGCGCTTGTGATAAGCAGCGACCAGATCACCGCGTTCCGCCTCCGGAATGGCCGCGAGATAATGCTCCCAGGCGTCCGGGAAGATGGCACTGGCACCGCGTTGGTAGAACCAGTCAATCTCCTGCTTGCGCACAAGGAAGATGCCGCGCAGAACGAGTTCCGTGACGACGTCGGGATGCGTCTCGGCGTAAGCCAGAGCCAGAGTGCTTCCCCACGAACCGCCGAAGACCTGCCACCTGGGGATGTTCAGATGCTTGCGCAACTTCTCCATGTCTTCGACTAGGTCCCAGGTCGTGTTATCGACGAGCGAAGCGTAAGGCAAAGACTTGCCGCAGCCGCGCTGATCGAACAGGATGATGCGATAAACATCGGGGTCGAAAAACCCACGCTGCGACGCATCAGTGCCACCACCGGGGCCACCATGAACGAAGACAGCCGGCTTCCCGTTTGGGTTTCCGCTCTCCTCGTAGTAAATTTCATGCACATCCGAAACCCGCAGCAAGCCCGAATTGAATGGCTCCCGCGACGGGTAAAGCGAGCGACCGGGCTTTGCAGCCAGCGCGTGATCAGTTTCCGTATTCATGTTATTTTCCTTGTTTGTTTACGTTAGCAAATCACGCGGTTTGAAGATAGCGTGACCAGCACTCGTAAGCGCCGCCTTTGGAACGGTGCTTCATGATAAAAAACGCCATTCGGTTGCGCGGACGCACCGGTTTGGCAAGCAGTGTCATGCCGGATTCACTCAGGCTTTGATCGCCTTTGCGCCCATTGCATTTGTGACAAGCGGTGACCAGGTTTTCCCAGGAATCGGGTCCACCCTTGGAGCGCGGAATGACGTGGTCGAGCGTCAGTTCCATGCCTTTGCCTCCGCAGTACTGGCACGTTTGCCGGTCGCGAGCAAAGATGTTGTGACGGTTGGGCGAGATTGGCGAGTACGGCACAAACACCTGATTCGACAGGCGAATCACAAGAGGCAGCGGGAAATCTTCCGCCAACATCTTGCCGTTGTGCTCAACCACCTCTGCTCGATTTTTCACGATAAGCGCAACTGCCCGTCGCCAGTCGCAAACATGCAACGGCTCTGAGGAGTTGTTTAAAACTAAAACAGCAGACATGGGTTGAACCCTTCCTTTCGGCTACGCGCAAGGCGTGGTCTCGTACACACGCAAAAAAAATTGCGCGTGCGAAAAAATAAAATCGAGAATCAGCGTCGGGCTGGGAGTTCTGTAGGCGTCTAAATTGATTGAATTAAAGAAGAGATCTCTTGGAGACTACAAAGAGCTTTTAACTAAGTTCTCGCTTTACTTCCCCGAATTTCAGTATGTTTATTAGAAATAATCGGGCGCATCCCTGCCGTTCCGCCATTCCCGCAAGCTCACACACCAGGTCGTCCTTTTCTGGAAGGACTAAACGTTGGGATTAGCCGAACAATTCGCGCTACATCGCGAAGCAAATCGGACGCCCTCTTGGCTAGCCCAACCTCGTTAATTACCTAACCTTTTGTCAGAAGACTCCAATGCTCAGTTCGGTCGGAAGCTAACCTGATCTGTGACTTCAGAACGTTTTGGTGGACAAGAATTAAACGCTACAATTCATGGATGTCGCCGGGCAAGCTTTGATTGCCTCTTCCAGGCGATTGATGCGCTCAGACCAAAGATCTACAGTTGTACTGACTAAATTGGACTGGCACTTTCCATAAATTGGTATTGGCACCCTGTTAAGAGTTTCCCTCATGGACTTTCCAATCCTTCTCGATTCAAAATCCGCAGAACCGCTATTCATCCAGCTCTCCAAGGCTCTGAAAGAACGCATCGTCTCCGGCGGACTGGCGCCCGGTGTTGCACTGCCACCATCGAGAGTGCTCGCTGATTCACTGGACGTGTCTCGCGGAACCGTCGTCAAAGCCTATGACGACTTAATCGCACAAGGCTATCTCGAGTCATTGACGGGCAGCAGCACATTCGTAAGTAAACGAGGTCAACTGGATCGTGAAACTCAAAGCGAAGTTGAATGGAAGCGCAACGTAGAAACCGACGGTAATTTCAAGCTGTCTCTTGAAGCCCGAAAACTAATGGAGATGAGCTTGTCCGAAGGAACGGCAGGGTTCCAACCCGAGTTGAACTACGGCGCGCCACCTGCAGAAATGCTGCCCTTACCTCAATGGAAAGAGATCCTGACAGCCCAATGTCGCCGTCAACAACCACACCATTTCGACTGCACACCTGAGACACTGGGCTCGTATAAACTGCGCGTCGAAATCGCAACACATCTAACGCGATCGAAAGGATTGAACTGTCAACCAGAACAGGTGATCGTTTTTCCCGGACCTCAACGCGCCCTGGCGAATGTGGCGAAGATCCTCATCGACGCAGGCGACACGGTCGCTGTCGAAGACCCAGGTTTCGGCGGCGGAAGGGACACCTTTTCAGATCGTGGTGCCAAATTAATTCCCATTCCTATAGACCAGGACGGCATCCTCGTGGAGCGTCTGGAAGCGCTTAATGAGCCAGTCAAGGTCGTTTACGTAACACCATCCTGCCACGATCCAACAGGCGCGATTATGTCCTTAGAACGACGACAAGCCTTGTTAGAATGGGCGTCTAGACGCGGCGCTATCATCGTCGAAGATGGATGGGACAGCGATTATACTTACTCCACTGCGCCTATCCCCTCACTACAAGGCCTAGACCGAGAGAATCGCGTCATCTATCTGTATAGTTTCTGGAAAGTCCTCTATCCACTCACGACCGTCGGTTGCGCCGTCGTGCCACTATCTCTGGTGCCCATCTTCGACCGCGTCAAGTTTCTCACAGAGCGTCAATCACCCATTCTCGAACACTACGCCCTCGCGGAATTCCTTCGCACCGGCGCCCTCGCTCGCCACGTCAAGAAAACAAAAGTGCAATATGAACGTCGCCGAAAAGCGCTCGTAGAGGCATTCTATCGCTTGTTTAAAACAGACGTAGAAATCCCACGCCAGAGCGCCGGCTTACATTTATGCATCCGTTTCGCCCCAGCACTTCTTCGAGCAGGCCTCCTCAAAGCCGCAGAAGAAGCCGGTTTAAAACTAGTCAGCACGAAAGCTTACTATTCCGGAAGTGGACGCAACGACGAATACCTCACACCCTTCGCCGACATCACCGCCGAAGAAATAACTCAACGAACCGAGGTCTTGGCGCGCCTCATGAAAATCCCGAGCCGCGAAGTTTAGACCATTTTTTTGGACTCATTCGATGAAGCGTTGGACCACAATTCACAAAAACGACTTGATGTAGTATAGCAAAATCCAAAACGAAAGCCGAAGAGAAAAGGTTGTTACACCAGTTCTCTCGGCTCTCGAAGAATGTCGCCAGACTGACACCACGCGTGGTGACATCAGTCTGGCGTCTGCACACTCTCAAGCAGTGCTCTTAGCTGATGAACGGGCTACTCGTCCGAGCTTTCTCCTTGAGGAGATCGCAGGGCTTGTAGTTGTCGCCGGCCACCTTCGACAGGTAGAGCAACTTCTGGTACGCAAGGGGCGTGCCCATCGCGTCGGCGTAGCTCAGCGGACCACCGATGAACGGCGGGAAGCCGGTGCCATAGACCATCGCGAAGTCGAGCTGGCTCGGATCATCGATGACGTTTTCCTGCACCGCGAGAGCGGCTTCGGCAACCATCGCGAGGAAGAGCCGATCCTGGATCTCGCCTTCGGTCTTGCGGTTGTTCTTAGCCGACAAGGCCTCGGTGATTTCCGGGTTGAGCAGGAACCGCTTCTTCTTCTTGGAGAAGCGTTTGCCCTCCATGACGAACTTGCGGTCGTTGTTCTCGTCGTACAAATAGATGCCCTTGCCACCCTTGCGGCCGAGGAGCTTCTTCTCCTCGATCACCTTCAGGATGGGCGGAGGCGACAGCCGATCACCGAACGCGCCGTTGAGCGTGTTGATGACGTGACCGGCGATGTCGAGACCGACTTCGTCGAGCAGGGTAAACGGACCCATCAGCATGCCGAAGTTGAGCGCTGCTTTCTCGATGTCGACGATCGGAACGCCCTGCTCAGCCATGACGATGGCTTCGCGCATGTAGGGCGCGAGGATGCGGTTGACCACGAAGCCGGGGGCATCGTTGGTCAGAACCGGGAACTTGCCGAGCTTGGCGACGAACGCCTTCGCAGTAGCCAGCGTCTCTTCCGACGTGGTCGAACCACGCACGACTTCGACGAGCTGCATCTTGTGCACCGGGTTGAAGAAGTGGATGCCCACCGCGTTCTCCGGATGGCGCGAAGCAGGAGCGACGACTTCGTCACCCTTCTTCAGCTCTTCGGTCATGCCGCCCACAGAGAGGGACGACGTGTTGGACGCGAAGATAAAGGGCTTCGAGATCGCCTTCTCGCATTCGGCGCGGACGAGCTTCTTGACGTTCATCTTCTCGACCACAGCTTCGATGACCAGCTCGCAATCGGCGAGGTCAGCGTAGTTCAGGGTCGGCTTGACGCCCGACATCATCACGTCCATCTCAGTCTGGCTGAGCTTCTTCCGATCGACCAGCGCCTTGAACAGACCGCGAATGGTCTCCATGCCCTTGTCGAGCGCGGCCTGGTCGATGTCCTTGAGAACGACTTCGTAACCCTTATAGGCAGCCGCTTGCGCGATGCCTGCACCCATGACGCCGGCACCCAGAACGCCGACGGTTTTCACGTCGATGTTGGGCTGAACGCCTTCCATCTTCTTCGCCACGGACTGGCCGCGGAAGATGTTGACCAGGTTACGGGAAACCTGTGTGGAGGCGAGCTTCGCGAACGCCACCGATTCGGCCTCATAGGCCTTCTCGCGGTCGCCCGACAGAGCCAGCATGACCACCTTGAGCGCCTCGACCGGAGCCGGGTACTTGCCCTTGGTAGCCGCATAGACAGCGCCGCCCGCCATCTTGGCGAACAACGAACGGCCCATGCTCGTGCCTTCCAGGGCACTGGCGGTGAACTTCTTCATCATCGCTTCCTTGAAGCCAGGAGTGTAGCGCTTGACCTTCGATCCGGTGAGGATCTGCTCAGCGCGCTCGACGAGCTCATCTTTGGCGACGATTTCGTCGACCAGACCCAGACGCCAAGCCTTGTAGCTCGACTCGGCCTTGCCGGTGGAAATCATCTTGAAGCCGGCCTGCCCGCCAATCAGCAGAGGCAGACGCACGGTGCCGCCCCAGCCGGGGAGGAAGCCGAGCAGAACTTCCGGAACACCGATCTCGGTCTTCGGATCGGAGCTGGCGATGCGGTATTTGCACGCCAGAGCCAGTTCCGTAAAGCCGCCCAGACAGGTGCCGTTGATGGCTGCGATGGAATTGAGCTTCTCGAGACGAGCAAAGAGAACCTTGCCCATCTTCGCAGCTTCGTAGATCTTGATTGACGGTTGGCTCTGGAGAGCCTGAATTTCTTCGACGTTGGCGCCGGCACCGAAGTTGCCTTCTTTGCCGGAGACCAAAATCACACCCTTGGCGCCGTCGCGCTCGATGGTGGTCAACGAATCAGCAAGCTCGGCAAGGACAGTGCTGGACAGCAAGTTCATCTTGCTATCCGGCAGGTCGATGGTGAGAACGGCAACGCCGCTCGCGAGCCTGGTCAGTGTAATGGCCTTGGACATGTTTATGTTTTCCTCTTAGTTCTTTTCAAAACCAGTTAGAACCCTTCAGGAGGGCAGCTCGATAAGAGTAGCGATGCCCATTCCGCCGCCGATGCACAGCGAAGCAATTCCTCGCTTCAGACCGCGCTTCTTGAGCTCGTAGGCGAGAGAGAGGGGCAGACGCGCGCCGGACATCCCGATCGGGTGACCGAGTGCGATGGCGCCACCGTTAACGTTGACCTTGTTGCGGTCCAGACCAAGCAACTTCTCGCAAGCCAGGTACTGAGCAGCGAACGCCTCATTGATCTCGATGAGATCGATGTCGGCGAGCGTCAGGTTGTTGGCTTCGAGCAGCTTGGTGATGGCAGCGACAGGACCCAATCCCATCTGCTCCGGATCCACTCCGGCGACCGCGTAGTCGACCAGCTCAGCCATCACCGTGAGGCCGAGTTCGTCGACTGCATTCTGCGACGCGACGACAACCATACAGGCGCCGTCGTTGAGACCAGAGCTGTTGCCGGCGGTGATCTGGCGAGTGCCCAGAACCGGCTTCAGCCCCTTGAGACCTTCCAGGGACGACTTGCGAGCATGCTCGTCGCGCGAGAAGAAGCCACGGCTGCCGACCGAGATCGGATCGATCTCGAGGTCGAAACGGCCGGACGAAATCGCTTCGTTGGCGAGCGTCTGCGAACGCTGGGCGTACGCGTCAGCTTCCTCGCGGGAGATGTTGTAGGTCTCCGCCAGACGCTGAGCGGTCTTGGCCATGGCGACCGTCTTGGTGTCGTTGATCAGCTTCCAGGGGGCGATGCCGTTGTCGGCGATGGCGAACGGCGTCGGACGCGGTCCCATCTTGGCCATCTTGAACCACTTGGAGATAAACCCGTTCCAGCGCAGGTCGCCGGGGAGCAGGTAAGGAATGGTCGACATCGACTCGGCACCACCGGCAAGCATCAAGTCGGCTTTGCCGAGCATGACCTTGTCCATGGCCTGATTGATGGCTTCCATGCCGGAGCCGCACTGACGCTGAACGGTCACGGCGTGTACGGTGGCGGGGATGTTGGCAGCCAGACCTGCAACACGCGCCGTGTTGGGCGTGTAAGAGCTCTGGTATCCATGACCGAGAATGATGCCGTCGAGACGACCGGCTTCGATACCGGCGCGCCGAATGGCGTGGGTCATGCTGTGGCTTGCCAGCTTATCCACAGGAACTGCTCGCAAGCTCTTGCCGAACGACCCAATCGGGGTGCGGCTGCCGCTAACGAGAAACACTTTGTTTTTCTTCGAACTCATTGTGATTTCGTCCTATGCTGAAGTGCTAGTAAACAACGCCCAGCCAACCACCAGCGCGAGCCGGCACTTGTTTGCTGAACGCAGGTTGGGATTCAAAAGATGCACTCCGTGTCGGGCGTGTAAGCCCCTAGAACTGGACTTTACGCGAGTCCATACTAGCTTATCAGCTTGCACCGTGCGACCGCACGCCAGGACCGTCAGAGACAGTCCTGAGCGTACGGCCAGGTGCGCAACTGATTAGAACAAGTCGTGCTTGGTGAGAAGGCTCTCGACCTCACGTGTCAGCGAACCGACCTCGCCCTTGTTGGCAAGGATAGCGTTGTACTTGGAGACGAGCTCCTGTGCAACGACAAGGCGGTCGCCGGTGAGAATGTTGGCCAGAGCCAACTCGGGTACGGCAGAAACGAAACCACACATGACCGCTTCCCACTTCTGGTCGCGGGTGAGGTTGAACTGCAGCGAGCGCACGGAAGTGACGTTGGCGTTGATCCACACCAGTCCGTGGGACTTGTTGTAAATCGGATCTTCTACGTTGGGGACACAGTCCTCACCGCAGACCATCTTCCAGAGCCTGGTTGCGCGCTGAGCCTGCTTGCTGTCCTCGTCACCAACGTCGACCGCGATGATGTCGCGGGGGTTGGCACCGTAGAGGCGCATTGGCACACCGGCAGGCACACGGCTTTCAGGGCCGAGCGCTCCGTCGAACAACAGCTTGTGCTTGTACTCGACCGCAGAAATGATGCCGGGAACGGCACAGCTACCACGGACGGCGATACCGAGGGGACCGGGATCGCAGCTGAGAACTCGCAGCTGATTGTCGGGACGGATTTCAAACACACCGTTCTCCGAGAACACAATCTGCGCATCCTCTGCAATCGCCATCGTCCAGTAGCCCTTCGGCCAGGATTCCCCGTCTTTCTGAAACGATTCAACGAAGTCACCGAGCTTCTCAGAAGTGAGAACCCCGTGGACCGGTCGAACCTTTTCGTAACGACGCTGCATGAAGTAGGCGACAAGAATCCGGAAAAAACTGGCGCGGCGAGTGAGCAAGCTGGAAAAGTCCATATCCAGTGCTGTGCTCAAACATGTCTTAGCGTCCATGCCGCTGGCAAACAAAACAGTGGGGACGGAGCCACCACTAATGCCACCAATCGATTTGAAACGCTTGATGCCGGCCTGATTGCAGGCGAGCAAGACGCCCGCACTGCCAAGAATCGCTCTCGAACCTCCGCTACTGCATACGAGATGGAACTCGCGCTCAGGCGTGGTTGGAGCTGTAGTTACGTTCTTATTCATAGAACATGCTCCTTAAAGCAGCCCAATATGGAGCCCCGAATGGGACCACTAGCGGCTGAAGCTACCTCCACTCCTCGAACGAACGAGAAGAAGGGGACGGGATGGCTGAGCTTGGTTGAGGATGATTGGAAAAAGTGTTGGGAGAAACTTCCGACAGCTTTGGATTGAATGAATGCAGAATGATGCTAAAAATCTGAGCCCCTATATATCAAGTACTCAAAAGAGATCGAGAGAAGCTTGAGGATTAGAGATATGGATCTAGAACTGCTACGCATTTTGTAAAGCTGTACTAAGTAAGAAGGGCATGAACAGTCACCTCTTGATAACCATCTAAATCACGCCCATGTTTAGCATTGAGCTTGTTATCAAGAGAAAGTTCACGCATCGCCAGCTTTACCTTGTTGCGTAATATCACAAGCCGATCGAGCCACTTGGCAGCCCCCGCGAGCGTTGGCGCCTTTTTTAGCTCTGATACCAGCCGTGACACTACGCGACCGGTCATGGCGCCTGCTTTCGCCATCTAAAGGTGCACCATCAATGACACCACCACATGACAACCAGGATTACAGTTATCGCGAACGCGTCAACTTGATAACCGGCACAGTCTGTCGCTTTTGGCCTAGTTGCGTGAGTGGTTGAGCGCTCACGGCGAGAACCTCACAGGTGGGACAGTCGATAGCTAGCGTTTCAGTGATCAACTTGGCATCTACTTCTAATCAAAACCTGACAGAGACTTAGTTCTAAAAGCTCTTGAGATTACAAACTCCGATCGGCTACGTTTCATCTGTTCCTCTATACGTAATCTCTTTTATCCAGCCGAAACATCTTCCCAATTCACTCGGCACTTAACTATCCACCCAAGTCGACATCTGTTTGATGCCGATTGGATTGGTACGGCTGCCGGTATTTGTCTAACACCGCTGGTGGTGGCATACGCGAACTGATATCTCTCATTCGGAGGGACTGTGTCGCTATGCCTGCTGCCGCCTAACTGAAGAAGGCATGGGCCTCTATGAGCAAATCAACGAATCCTCTCGTGCGCCAGTTCTGGTCGCATGTTTTTAACACGCCTGACAAGATTGCCGTGCTCGTCAAGAATGACGCTCCTGAGCACGACCTCATCTTTGTGTCTGCCGGTTATCCAGGAATGGGCTCTGCCTATATCCCGGAACGTCCGACGCATCGTGGAGTTTCTTGGAAGGAATGTGGTCTTATCGTTTCCGAGATCATGAGCTTCTTGCAGAAGCATGGTTTCGACAAAAACGAACGTTCTGCAATTCTCGCCTGGAACCGTCCGGAATGGGTTTGGGTCGACCTTGCCATCCAGTCGTTGCAGGGCACCTCGGTTCCGATTTATCCGAACTCGGCTACCGACCAGGTCAGTTACATCTTGCGCGACTCCGGCGCCAAGACCATTTTCATCGACGGCGCCGACCAGGCAGCTAAGACCGGCGGACAGCAAGGTGTTGTCACCTTCGCATTCTCCGATGTCGTGAAAAATGCCGTCGACTTTACCGGCGCTGTCAGTCGTCAACCGACTGCTGCCGCCCTGGCGATCTACTCCGCTATCGAGACTGAGTTCAAGCGTTCAGCCACGGCTGGAAGCTTCCTCGGCATCTCTGGCGACGACATTGCCACCATCATCTACACGTCCGGTTCGACCGGTGTGCCCAAGGGTGTCGTCCTCACTCATCACAACATCGCGTCTGCCTGTCAGGCGCTTGGCCGTCACGGTTTCACGTTCAAGCCGAACGATGTATACCTGTCGTACCTGCCGCTCGCTCACGTCTATGAGCGCGTGAACGGAACGTCGCTTTGCCTCTGGTTCGGCGTCACCTCCGCCTTCTGCAAGGTGGAAGAGATGGCCGATGTGGTGAAGCAGATTCGCCCGACGGTGCTTCTCGGTGTGCCGGCTGTTTGGCGCAAGATCAAGGACAAAGCCGAAGCGCAGCTCCACGCTGCCACCGGTCTCAAGAAGATGATCGTCGGCTGGGCCATGAAGCAGACCAAGCCTGGTCTGAAGCGCAAGATCGCCGACCTGCTGGTTTTCAGCAAGAACCGCGCTGCTCTTGGTGGTCGCGTTCGCATTATGCTTTCCGGTGGTGCGCCGATTGCCGCCGACGTCGTCAACTTCTTCGACTTGACCGGCTTCACGCTGCGTCAGGGCTACGGGTTGACCGAGACGACCGGTGGTATCGCCACCAATACCATCGACAACAACCGTCCGGGTTCGGTAGGTCAAGTCGTGGACTGCGTCGATGTGCGAATTGTCCCCGAACCGGGTGACACTTCCGGCTCCGGCGTGATCTGGCTGAAGGGCGACTGCGTCACGCCTGGTTACTGGCACCTGCCGGAAGCCAACGCGTCGTCGTTTGACGCCGAGGGCTGGTTCAACACGGGTGACCTCGGTCGCTTCGACAAGGACAAGTATCTGTTCATCACGGGTCGCAAGAAGCGGCTCCTGAAGACGGACGGCGGCAAGTACGTCGCTCCCGAGAAGCTCGAAAATGCCTTCGACGGCATCGATGAGCTCGTGCAATACGTCGTCCCCGTTGGTGATGGCAAGCCGTTCATCGGCGCCCTTATCTTCGTGAACCAGGACAAGGCGCGCAAGCTCCTCGGCGATAAGGCTGCGGCCATTCCGACGGACGCTGCCGCGTTCTTCGCGTCGCATCCTGCGATCGTGAAGCGGGTTCAGGAAATCGTCGACCAGGCCAACAAGAGCCTGGAGCGCTGGGAAACCATCAAGCAGTTCAACATCGTTCCGATGGCTGCTTCGGTGGACAACGGACTGCTCACCAACAAGCTGTCAATCAGGACCGAAGAGGTTCTGAAGCGTTACGGCACGCTGGTGGACGAGCTCTTCACTCGCCGCAAGGGCAAGGAGTAACACTTGACGTTCTGATGTATGGGTATTCACCGACCCTCACGGGCCGATGAATGAGCAATGCAACAGGCGCAAGTTGAGTGAAGACGGAGTGAAAACTCAGGTTTAGAATTCTGATGTAGCGTTCTTCCCCGGAGCCCCTTAAAAGGCTGACTGACGAATGGCATTACAACAGAAACAAACACTCGCCCGGGACATAGTTCACTTCGGAGAACTTGTCGCCAGATCGAGTTGTTGTTTGTTTGAGAGACAGCGAGAAACGTGGTGCAAACCCGTTCTCGCTGTCTCTCTTTTTCGGCGGGATTAATACTATGGCATACAGTATTACAAAATCAGGGTCACAGCCGTTTTTGGATGATCCTCACAAACAAGAGTCTTGGCGCGAGTCTTTGGTGAGTGTTTGGAAAATGCTTTTGGACGAAGTTTCCCAGCCGAAATTTTTTGGCGAGTCTTTGACGAAGTTCCCCAGCCAACATTTTTAGCTCTTGTTTTGGCTGAAATTTATTGGAGGAAATTAGTAGCGGAAGTTTTTAGCTTTCATCGTAAATAGATATCGAACTGCGTAGATCTGAAAAGAACACCGCTGCGATTTAGAAAACGACTGGAACCAAATCCGATATCACTCAATCGTGTAAATAGGCTTGCAAATTAGAAGCAAGCATTTCGGAACATCGCATCGTTTGTGCCTTTCGCACGTATCCCTCAAAAGTGTGATCTTTGAATCATTTGAATGCAGGATGTTACTCCCAAGTGGATATGGCAATATATCTATTACGGGAAGAAAAAAGGGGAAACCATAAATGAGCGATTTATTTAAGAACTGTTTGACCAAGCTCAAGAAGCTCTTCGCCGAAGATGACACTGCAAGCAAGGATTCACGGATCGAGTCGGCAAAAATCACATCTAATAGATTGAAAGCGCTTCAAAGAATGCGCATGAATTCACCGACCACGCCTGATTACAAACTGGACAATCAGACCATCACCGACTCTCCGGGCCAACCGACACGCACGGCGAACGTATCTAACATCGACAATGTCGACCTCGACTTCGGAATGAAAATCGGAAAAGTTTAGTTCTTCCGAATGCAAAACTTGATCGCATCAACGTTTAAAATCGAGAATATTTTTCGAAAACGAAACTGCGAAACTGACGCTCAAAAGCATCATTCTCCTGGACCTACACAAACGACTATCCAATATTTAAACGAGTCTCTAGAGCTATCAACCCAGCCTCCTGAGTTCGTCAAACAAGCCTCCGGAGCTAGTCTACCAACCAGATTCCCGAACTGATTCCTAGACAACAATAGCCTCTAGAGCTGCTCCAAACGAAAACCGCAAACGGCTTTCGACAAGAATAAAATCAGAATACAAAGAGGGCGTACCTGCGGCACGCCCTCTTTTATTTCTCTTGAATTCAGCGATTAGTTGTTGCTGGATTCCTCAGTTTTTTCACCATCGCCGTCAGCTGATTTCTTGCTGGATTTGCTGACTTTTTCGCTTTTCACTTTTTCAGCTTTTTCGCCATCTTTGCCGTCAGTTTTTTCTTCCGGCTTTTTCACCATGGCGGATTTGTCGAATACAACCGTGTCGCCTTCCAGACGTGTCGTGATTACGTCGCCTGCTTTAAAGCGACCCATCAAGACCTGCTCAGCCATTGCATCTTCGAGCATTCTTTGAATTGCTCGACGCAACGGTCTGGCACCATATGTGGGGTTATATCCTTCTTTAGCGATCAAGTCTTTGGCGTCGTTAGTGACGACAAGCTCCATGCCTTGCGCTTCGATTCGGCTGCCGAGATCGGCAGACATGATGTCGACGATGCGACGAATTTCTTCGCGAGTCAACTGCTGGAACACGATGATTTCATCGATACGGTTGAGGAACTCAGGTCTGAAGGTCTTCTTCATCGAGTCCATAACTTTACCTTTGATCTCACGATAGCGAGATTCGTGTTCTTCGTTTGCGCTTTGAACCTGGAAGCCGAGCGTCATTGCAGACTTATCGATGAACTGTGCACCGACGTTTGACGTCATGATGATGATCGTATTCTTGAAGTCGACCGTGCGTCCTTTACTATCGGAAAGGCGCCCGTCATCGAGGATCTGCAAGAGCACGTTGAATACATCAGGGTGTGCTTTTTCGATTTCGTCGAACAAGATCACGCTATAAGGTTTGCGACGAACTGACTCGGTGAGCTGTCCGCCTTCCTGATAGCCGACATATCCTGGAGGTGAACCAATCAACTTGGAAGTTGTGTGGTGCTCCATAAATTCCGACATGTCGATCCGGATCAAGTTATCTTCTGAACCGAAGAAGTAGCCGGCAAGCGCTTTGGCAAGTTCTGTTTTACCAACACCGGTAGGACCGGAAAAGATGAAACTGCCGATTGGACGAGCTGGGTTTTTCAAACCAACACGCGCTCTACGGATAGCTTTGCAAACCGCGTCAACGGCTTCGTTCTGCCCGATAACGCGCTGGTGAAGCACGTCGGACATATGGAGCAGTTTTTCCGATTCGGCTTCGGTCAGCTTGAGAAGCGGAATGCCGGTCCAGGCGCTGACTACGTGAGCCACTTCTTCAGCTGTTACGAATGGTTTTTCAGTTTCTTGTTTGGCTTTCCATGATGCTTGAATCTCGCGGATCTTCTCGGAGAGCTTGGTTTCTTGCTCTCTGAGCGATGCTGCTTTTTCGAACTCTTGATTGCGAATCGCCATTTCTTTATCGCGACGAACTTTGCGAAGTTCTTTCTCGACTTCCTTGCCTTCCGGCGGAAGCGAGCTCGCTCTCAGGCGTACGCGTGATGAAGCTTCGTCGACTAAGTCGATAGCTTTATCCGGCAAGAACCGATCGGTGATGTAGCGATCTGACAGTTTAGCTGCTTGATCGATTGCATCATCGCCGATTTGCAGGCGGTGGTGCTCTTCGTATTTAGGACGCAAACCACGAAGAATTTCGATGGTTTCGTCAACACTCGGAGGATCGATGATAACCGGTTGGAAACGGCGTTCCAGAGCGGCGTCACGTTCGATGTGTTTGCGGTATTCGTCCATTGTGGTTGCGCCGATGCACTGCAATTCTCCGCGGGCAAGAGCCGGCTTCAGAATGTTGGCTGCGTCGATCGCGCCTTCGGCTGCGCCTGCGCCGATCAAAGTGTGAAGTTCGTCGATCACCAGCATGACGTTGCCGGCTGTGCGAATTTCATCCATGATCTTCTTCAAGCGTTCTTCGAATTCGCCTCGGTACTTGGTACCGGCGACGAGCAAACCGATGTCCAACATGACGATTTTGCGCTCGGACAAAATGTCCGGAACATCGCCATTGGCAATGCGGATTGAGAGACCTTCGGCAATTGCTGTTTTACCAACGCCGGGTTCGCCAATCAACACAGGGTTGTTTTTCGTACGTCGACCCAGAATCTGGATCACGCGCTCAATTTCTTTTTCACGACCGACCACGGGGTCGAGACGGTTTTCCACGGCGGCTTGAGTGAGGTTGAGACCAAACTCGTCGAGAGTGGGGGTTTTGCTTCGTCCAGTACTTGTCGAAGTAGACGCGCCCGATGTGGAAGCGCCGCTCTCTCCAAGCAATCTGATCACGTGGCTGCGCACCTTGGTCAGATCTACGCCGAGATTTTCGAGAACTCGGGCTGCCACGCCTTCACCTTCGCGAATGAGACCTAAAAGCAGGTGCTCGGTTCCGATGTAGTTGTGGCCAAGTTGCCGGGCTTCATCCCAGGACAACTCGAGGACTCGCTTGGCTCTTGGTGTGAATGGAATCTCCACAGCCACGAAACCGGAGCCTCTTCCGATTATCTTCTCTACCTCAACGCGGGCATCCTTCAAGTTGACTCCCATCGACTTGAGTGTTTTGGCGGCAATTCCAGTGCCTTCGCCAATCAACCCGAGAAGAATCTGCTCAGTGCCCACAAAATTGTGACCAAGTCTCCGCGCTTCTTCTTGCGCAAGCATAATTACTTTGATCGCTTTTTCGGTGAACCGTTCAAACATGGCTGTTTATCTTCTCCCAGAACCAATGTGATTACATTCTAACATCAGTGCACCGGTATGAACGTGATGAGAAGACTATTTCGAAAGCCTGATAGGTAAAGACTTTCTGAAGATCGCCGAGGAGGCGTACCTCTTCACATCATCACTCAAGCGCACGCGCGGGCATCTGTTTATCGAGGAAACAGAATACGCTGAAAAGATAGCGCGATCTAGTCTTCGTGTTGATGAATTACCACAAGCACCGTAAAGCTTCGTCCTTAAGGGCGGCAGATATAAGATGCTGAATGAAGTTGTTCAGGAAGAACCAAATGACTGCGAATATATCGCTGTCATGCCACGTATTCTGATATCAACGGTGGGCGCACCGGGCTCGCTTGATACGATACTACCGCTAAATTGCCTGGGGCAAGAATTCACGTCCTTCAGGGCGGAGAGAAAGTCAATCACACCGAGCGCGTATTGACAACACGCAACCTGCCGCAAACGACAAAGCCGGCATTGCTGCCGGCCTTGTTGATTGTTTTGAATTTGGACTAAACGACCTATGCTTTTCCAGCTGGAGCCGGTTCGGCAGGAGGGCGAGCTCCAGCGTGAATTTCGGTTCCGGTAGCCAGTTCGGCAAATGTGCACTCTTTGTTCGAGCATTGCACCTGATCGCCGCGCTTCAAAGTCTTATATAGAAGAATGGCGTGGCAGGTTGGGCAGGTGTTCTTGCCGTAAGGTCCACCGGAGATTACTGGTGAATACCAATAAGCCGATGTGCACTGGTTTTGCGAGTAGTTGCTGCAGCCATAGAAGATCTTGCCGCGTCGTGATTTCTTCTCGACAATGGCACCGCCGCATCCTTCACGAGGACACATGACACCGGTTGTCTTGAGGATAGGACGCTGCTCTTTACATTCCTCGACGCTGCAGGCCAGATAGTCGCCGTAACGACCATAGCGAACCAACATGTCGGAACCGCACGTAGTGCACTTCTCTTCTGATGGTCTGTCTTCAGGAACTGGCAGTCCATCTTTAGTCAGAGCGATTTTGGTTTTGCATTCGGGATAACCGATGCAACCAAGGAATTGTCCGAAGCGCGAAGAACGAATCGCCATCTGCAGTCCGCAAGCGGGGCAAATGTGGTCGGAGAGAATGATCACCTTGTTCATATTCTCTTCGGCTTTCTTTAGCGTTTCGCCGAACGGCAAATAGAACTCTTTGAGCATGCCGTGCCAGTCGACTTGATCTTCTTCGATCTGGTCGAGCTTGGCTTCCATGTTGGCTGTGAAGCTCACGTCAACAATATTGCCGAAGTGCTCGACGAGGAGCAAATTGACAGCCTGACCGAGTTTCGTCGGAGCCAGTGCTTTGTTGAGACGTTCCACATACTTACGATCGATGATGGTCGTAACCGTCGCCGAATACGTAGATGGGCGGCCGATGCCGAGTTCTTCAAGCGTCTTAACGAGCGTTGCTTCACTGTATCGCGGAGGCGGCTGAGTGAAGTGCTGGCCCGGATCGAGATCTTTGAGCTTGAGTTCTTCGTTTTTCTTGAGGGTCGGCAGGTTCTCAGTGTGCTCTTCCTGACTTTCGCCGTCCTCGGTCGGTTCTTCGTCTCCATCACCGGGAGCCGGTTTGGCACGATCGTAGACAACAGTGAAACCATCAAACTTCTTCTCGGTTGCTGAGGCGCGGAAAATCGCATCACCAGCTCCGATTTCGACGCTTGTGGTTTGCAGTTTCACTTGCGACATCTGGCTTGCCATGAAGCGTTGCCAGATCAACTTATAGAGTTTGAATTGATCGGAAGTCAGATACTTCTTCACGTCTTCAGGCACTTTGTCAGGGTACGACGGGCGAATCGCTTCGTGAGCGTCCTGGACGTTTTTAGCTTTGCGTGTGTAAACCCAAGGCTTAGCAGGGATGTAGTCCTTGCCGTACTTCGCTTCGATGAACGTACGCGCGTCGTCTTGCGCTTGTTGAGAAACACGGGTCGAATCTGTACGCATATAGGTGATTAAACCTGTGGCGCCATCAGGTCCGAGCTCGACACCTTCATAAAGCGACTGAGCAATTTGCATGGTTTTCTTTACTGGATAACCAAGCGCATTGGCGGCTTCACGCTGCAGAGTCGACGTGATGAATGGTGGTTGTGGCTTGCGCTGACTAGATTTCTCGGTCACGGAGATGACTTTGTAGTCCTGCCCTTCAATCGCTTTGACGATTTGTTTGGCTTCCTTCTCGCTCTCGATCACCATAGAATTAGCAGTAGCCTTGTCCGACGCGGCAATCACACGTTTCTCTTTCCACTTATACAGAGGAGCGACAAACGACTGTTTCGCTTTAGCCTTATTGAGACTGGCTTTGATGGACCAATATTCTTTTGGATCAAAACTGACGACATCGACTTCGCGCTCGCAAATCAGTCTCACTGCGACTGATTGCACACGACCAGCGGAACGTCCGTTGACCTTTCTCCAGAGCAGTGGGCTGATTTTGTAGCCTACAAGCCGATCTAGCACGCGACGCGCTTGTTGCGCATCGACCAGACGCTTGTCGATTTGTCTTGGCGACTTGATTGCAGCCAGTACAGCTTCTTTTGTAATTTCGTTGAACTCTATCCGATGCAGCTTGTTCTTAGGCAGTTCAAGCAACTCGGAAAGGTGCCATGCAATCGCTTCTCCCTCGCGGTCAGGGTCGGGCGCGAGGTAGACTTTTTTCGCTTCCAGAGCGGCTTCTCTCAGTTCTGCGACTATGGGCTCTTTCTCTCGCAGAATTTCGTATTGCGGCTCAAAATTCTTTCTGACGTTTACGCCCAGACGATTTTTAGGCAAGTCGCGAACGTGACCGATGCTCGCTTTGACAAGAAACTCCTTGCCGAGAATTTTGCTGATGGTCTTTGCCTTCGCCGGGGACTCTACTATTACTAGGTACTTTTGGCTGTCTTCCACGTTCTGTCTACCTTATATTTTGTCAAGGTGTGTTTTGGGGGTTGAGTATATCACGCGATCCGAAATTGAAAAGTAGACCGGATATGTTGAATGTCCCAGTCTGACATCCGCAAAACGGTCACATAGCTATCGTTTTACTCCAGCTCGGAGAATTTAGGCCGATTTGTTACTTTGAAAATATATATAGAATGATCTCTATCATTATGTGTCCTCGGAAAGAGTTGCCCGGCCAGCACTTAGCTTTGCCAGCTGCTCCCCGGCTCGGTCCCCGAAGGCATTTATTATGAGAATTCTTTGGTAGTCTCGCGCGTCTGGCCCGTCGTTCATTTTTAAAGACATATATAGATGGTCGACGGCATCGAGGTAATTTTTTCCATCGACTAGAAAATACTCCGGCCATTCGAGGACGAGAACGGCACGTTTTGACTCGGAAATTTCATCGAATTCCGTCGCCACCAGATCGAGCGACAAATTATCTTGCTGACGCTCAGCCATTTCCATGACGCGGTAAAAATCAAAATGGTAGAGAGACAAACGACCGGAATGATATTCGTTCATCATCGTGAAGGTCGGGCTGCAGATCACTTCCCTGATGCCGAGCGCCTTTCCAACAGCTTGCACAAAAGTGGTTTTGCCGGCGCCGAGATTGCCTGAGAGCGCAATCACGCTGCCACCAACCAACACTTCTGCCAGATCCCGCCCCAACGCCAGCGTTGCTTCGACGTCGTCGAGAAGCAATTTCACGTTAGATGGTGGCATCAATCAGGTCTGTATCTGTTTTGAAAAAATAGTAAGTCTCGATCTGGGACCGGTTTATGAGTTTTGACCCGGAAAATCCCAGGTGGGGTACCTCCTAGACACATTCCCGTTTCCTAATCCTTGCGTGCTATTCAAGTAGCAGTTGCTCTATCTGTAGTTAGCTTCCAATTGACTTAGTCGCTCACACAAGGGTCATAGGTATACGTCTGTGCTTCGAGCCAGCGCCCCATATACTCGTTACAATAGGACAAAACTTTTATGCGTCATCCCAGACCAAGACTAATTCGATCATAAAAAAACCCACCGCCACTGTCAAATGATTTTCCGAAATACTTGAAACTGTAACAATTCCCGCAGGTTACTCTTGCGACGATGGCACTATCGGCGGTGCGGGTTAGAGGACGCCGGGCATCCGTGGGATATTCTATTCGACGACCGTTCCGCGCACTTCCAGGTGTTTTAACGGCGGGATTTGAAACGACGATCGGCTTTCTTCGGGCGGGTCCTGATAGCCGCGATCGAGCATGCGGAGTACGCTCGAGTGCGCTTCGGGAATCGGATATTTCGGTTTGAAAGTCGCATAATTGCGAACGTATAGACCGGTGCCGATCGGGCTGAGCAAGATGCCGGAGCGCCGACTTGGCTGTTGAAGCTGGGTCTCGAGAGACTCGGCGATGGAGTCTAAATCGATTTCGCGGTCCATATACCATTTTTTGTACTCGCTGGATTTATCATGCGAGAACGACAACTCCAGCTCAGCGCGCGCCTCCGCGTCTCTGCGAATTTGGTCAGCGCGATTTTTGACGATCTCTTGAAGCGTTGGGCTGAGCCTCCAGCTTGGCGCGCCGCGGCTGCGAGCATTGCCTTGACTGTCATAAAGAACCGGGCCCTCATACAATTCTTTGATCTGCTCTTCAGCTTCTTCCTTGATTCTGTCCGCTTTGGCTTTTCCGGTTCGCACCAGGTTGTCGCTGATGTAATCGGCGTATTGCTTCTTGCGCGCCTTCTCGTCAGCGGTCTGGCGGCGAATCATGGCAGTGGCGTTGTTGAGATGATGTTCGTGAACCGTCGGTTCTCGAGCCACCGACTCTTCCTCAGGCACGCTCTCCTCTTCGGCTGACTCTTCGACGTTGTCTGAATTTTGAACAGCTTTACCGGACCACGATTTATTCTGCGGCGAACCTTCTTTGTACATCGGCAAGGGCTTGCCGCGTCCCTTGCTGAGCCGAGTTTCGGGCAACGCCACTTTATAGGTCAAGAGTGCCTGCCGGCAAAAACCGGACACCGGACCAAACGGATCGAGTTGGTAAGAGCGCTTATACGCGGTGATTGCGCTTCTATGATGGCGCGTGTGAACCAGCGAATTGGCCAGGTAATAATACGAGGTCGCATTCCTGGGTTCGGCTTGCAGAGCCAATTTCAAGTGATGGATCGCAAGCTCGTATTGTTTATGCTTGAAGAAATGCACGCCTCTTTTGTGCGCATCGATTGATGATGAAACCGACGTGGTCATTGCTGTTGCCGGATGCTGACTGAAAAGCAAAACCATGGAGACAAAAGCATACCGTTCGATTTTCATTCAAATTCGCGCATCTGAAACAGGCTCCAAGATTCTATTTTAGTCCTGAATCTGTTTCCTGAACACCCGGTTCGATCAAACGCAAAACGCTGAAGCGCGGATCGGGCAACTGCTTTTTCGGTTTAGATGTTTTGTAATTGCGCACATAGAGCCCGGTGCCGGTCGGTGCCAAATCAAATCCAAACTTGGAGGGCTGATCGGTGAGCTGATCTTTCAAGTTAAGGGCGACGTCATCTATGTCGTTTTGTCTTTCTTTCGACCAGGCGGCATGGTCGGCGGCACGCTCATTGGCGAGCGCCTGCTCCAACCTCGCTCTCTCATCGGCTTCCGCGCGGATACGAGCAGCCTCGGCCTCCAGATGGTTGGTTGCCCCAGTCGTCCGGCGCGAATTGCGAGGCAAAATCACTCGGGTGGATGCGTACATATTTGCGACTTCTGATTCGGCAGACAATTTTAGATCGCGCGCCTTCCAATCACCCCCCTTGACCGCAGTCTTGGACAGATTGGTGGCGAAGTGATCGGTTCGCTTTTTTTTGCACTGCGCCTGCCGATCGATCGCATCAAACGCCGTTTCCAGGCTGGTCGGAGGAGGCGGCGGAACAAATTCTCTGGAGTTTGCGGTTTCGTTGAACGCGGTATGTTTGTAAGCGCTTAGAGCCTGTCTGCAATACTTGGACACCGAACTTCGCGGACCAGACGACAAAGATATTTTGTATTCGACAATCGCTTCTTCATGGCGGCCGGTGCGAGCCAGAATATTGGCGAGCAAATAATGCGACATCGGATTTGCGGGGTCCAGTTCACTCGCTCTGCGATATGCAGCCTCGGCAGCGTCCAGGTTTTTGCCATTCGATTCGACACGGCCCATCTCAAGATAACGGTTGACCAGTGCTTTGGCGGCCGCCGTTTGAGCGTTTGCCGAAAGAGGCATCGTCAGTGCGATACCTACTACAAGAATGAGCTTTTTCATGCCATACCTGTTCCGCGTGGAGGAAACTTCGGAATCCTGAGAATCGACAAATCGGCGCTGCCACAATCGATTCCGAGGAGACTGCTACTTATCTTGCAGTAGAGGAAATTTGACGTCTGCATAGTTTATTTGTTCCCAAAAACCGCAATTTGGATGCAATTAGGCTTGAAAAAATATTCAACCATGGTGAAATCCACGTCCTGTAAACTGATATGGTTGAACAAAAGCGCCCGAGATCTGCAATGTCACAGAACTGCAAAAATTTAAAATCGTTTGCGATCGCTGCTGCTGTAAATGCAGTTTTTAATGCCGCCACTCCGCAGCTTGCGGAGGCCACAGCCCCTCTGGACACCGATGTGGTCGAAACAAAAATTATCCGCAGCGCACCACAGATAGTGCCGATTCTGCCGGCGACACCGGTGGACCAGTCCTCGGCTTCTGAGATGACTGAAGAACCAAACACGCTGTCCCTACCGTCTTTGCCGACTGCCTCTGGAGCAACTGCACCGGCCGCCGGCCAGCCGACATACTCGATCCGCGTACCGCTGGGAGTCGCTGGTTCTGTCTTGCCACGGCTGGAAAGCAGCAAGCCGACCTCACCTCTGCCTGGCGCATTTATGCCGAAGCAGCGAGTTGAAAACCGCGCCGGCGGTGCCGATGGTCAGGATTTTAGTCGTCCGGTAGCATGGAGAGCCACTGCCGAAGCCATTCGCAATCAGGCTCCAAGTTCGTCATTGCAGACGGCCACACTCGCAGCTGATTTTAAAACCAGTTACACGACGCTCTTTCGCGAAGCGCCAATAGCAGGATGGGGTCTCACTTCCCTTTCATTACCCGCCGGGCACTTCCTGGTGAAAATTCCAAAATCAGGCGAATCTGATTCTTCTGACGACGGGGCGGCCTGGCTCATCATCGTGCTCAGCCCGATTGATTCCACTTCCACCGAGATGCGCGTGAAGATTCAATCTCGGCGCCCATCGACATACGCTCCGGCAGTTTCTAATTTCATAAAACAATGTCAGATGAAGGCAACCGGCAACGAGCTTTTGTGAACAAGTCAAAACAAAAACCATTTTTGATCGGCATTACTGGAACGATTGGCTCCGGCAAATCCAAAGTGGGTGCCATTCTTGAAGAACTGGGAATTCCCGTGATCGACTCTGACATTGTCGTTCACGATCTGTTCTCTAAAAGCGCGCCGTTGAAAGAGGCGATTCGGAGCCGTTTTGGCGACGGAGTAATTAGCGGTTCCGGCGATGACGAAAAAGTTGATCGCACTGCTCTTGGAAAAATTGTCTTTGGTGACGCCGCTGCCCGCAAGGATCTGGAGAGCATCGTTCATCCTGCCACAATTAAAGAGTGCCAGCGCCGGGTAAGCGAACATCAAGATAGCGATCTCGTCGCCATGCTTGTGCCGCTGCTTTTCGAAGCAGGTCTCGAGAAGCACTACGATCAGATCTGGGCGCTTTATACGGACGATGCGATTTTGCGAAGCCGGCTCAGTGCGCGCGACAATCTCACGCCTGAAGAAGTCGATCGAAGATTGGCTGCCCAACTACCTCAGAGTGACAAAGTTTCGAGAGCTGATGAGAGAATCGACAACTCCGGAACACTGGAAGAGACAAAGGCGCAGGTCCTGCAACTGGTAGAGAAAGTGAAACGCAAACTCGCTGATTGAGGAACTCGGATTCCTGATTGACGGTCTGCAATTCGAAGCGTTTTCGAACATCGATCGCGACTTAGTTAATGTGGTGACCGCATTCACCACAGAATTTTGCGGATGGTTCTAACGGCAGCTGGCAACTTGGACAAGCGCTTACGCGAACTTGCAAGTGCAGTCCGCATTCTCCGCAGAATCTTGCATTAGGTTCGAGGTGCGAAGCGCATTGTGGACATTGAGAGCCCGCTGGCTCCAGCGCTGCTGGTTGAAACAAAGGCGCTCGATTGGCGGCTTCTGCCACTGGTTGCGGTGCAGCTGCCTGTGGGGTGTAGCCCGGCGTTTGGGCATTCGGCGTGTAGAAAGCGGCGGGATTAGATGGGACGGGGGACATCGTTGGCGGCACTGCCAGTGGTGGCTCAGCCTGTTGTTGCGTCCAGGTTGGACTCTGTGCTGCAATCAGTTGATTCAGATCAGGAATCGACGTTCCCTGATCGGCAGGCTTGTGCACAGTGACGCCGGAGGCTGGCGGTCCACCGACCATTCCACCGTCACCAAAAACTGATGGATGTCCGGCATCTTGAGCAGCCGCCGGTTGTACGACAGGAGCTTGCTGCGGAAAGGACGGTGCGTGAATCGTCGGAGACGGCGACGGGACGCCGTAAACATTCGGTGATGGAGACGGCGCGCCATAGCCATCAGATGATGGTGCCTGAGTGCCGTTGGATGGAAATTGTACTGGCGACGCCGTGGCATCCGGTCTGGATGAACGTTGCGGTTCCTCATATGGATTCCGGGCGTCATGAGCATCCCCAGGCGCATTCGTGCCTGGTATGTTGTGCGCGTCGCCGTGGGTGTTCGGTGCGTCGCCTGGAGTGCTGAGTGCGCCTGCGGCTGATTCGACTGGCATCCCGGCATAAGCGGAGTCGGCTTGCACTGCAGGTTGCGTTCGAGTAGCCGGTTCTGAACTTGGTCCGCCCGGCATATCGTTTGCTACCGAAGTCTTCTCTGGCACCGCATTTGGCGACACCGAATCGGGCACCGCAGGTAGTGCTGGCTCCGCGCCCGACTTATCTTTGACCGCCAGCTTAGCATCGGCTGCTGGAGCCAATTCGCCAATCGGTTCGGCCTCGACAGGAGCGCCCTTTTTCTTTCTGCCCTTGGATGAAATTTTCTCGCGGGCTTTCTTTCTCAGGATGTCTTGTTGTTTGGCTCGCTCCTCCGGAGACAACTCTTCGAGAATCTCTTTATTGGTGCGAACGACGTCCTCGGCGTCACGTGCGGGCGCACTTGGTTCGGAGCTTGGTGCTAAACCGTCTTGTGTGGTCGAAACGTTTTGATTGTCGCCGACGTTTTGTCCTGCGGCTGCAAAATTGAATTGCTCGTCGACTAACTTATTTATGTCATCGCCTTGAGAGGCTGCCGGAGCGGCCGATTGAGCGGCCGATTGAGCGGCCGATTGAGCCGCCGACGCAGGCATTGCCTGTTCCTCGGACGACGCAGCTGGTGATTGTTGTTGGGACGCAGCCGGCAACTGTTGCTCGCGATGCTCGGCGTCTTGCCTGATTCGCAATTCGAGATCGACAAGCGCCCGTTGAGCAGCCTTTTCCTGGACTCTGGTAAGTGCGTCTTGTTTAGCCTTATTGCCTGCTTCATGGGCGTGAGTGTATGCATCTTGGCTAGACGGCTGCTGATTCTGTACACTCTGCATTTCATTGGCGGCTGGCTGCTGAACCGCGTCTGCTTGCGCCGTTTCACGCTGAGCGTTGAAGGAAGCTTCACGTTGCGCGCGGATTTGTTCTTGCTCCGCATTGAACGCTGCTTCTTGCAACGCTTTTAGTTGTGCTTGCTGTTCCTCTGTTTGCTGCGATAGCAAAGCATCGTTGGATGCTGCGGCAGCTTGTTTTTGAGCCAGCAGTTGCGCTTCTTGTTGCGCTTGCATAGCAGCCCTATGCGCCTGCTGTTGCTGCGCTTGAACGGCCTGTCGCTGAGCCTGCTGCTCTGCATGCTGCTGCACTATCAGCGCGTCTTCTTGTTCCGCTTGTAGCTCGGCTTGTTGTTCCGCTTGCGCAGCCGCTTCTTGTTGCGCCTGAGCGGCAGCCTGTTGCTGCGCCTGGATTTCAGCGAACTGTTGAGCCTGCAATCTGGCGCGTTCTTCGTGAGCGACTTGATCGACCTGGTGTTGGGCTTGGGCAGCCGCTTGTTGTTGCGCTTGAATCTCGGCGAATTGCTGTGCCTGTAGTGCCGTTAGTCGAGCCTGTTCTTGAGCCTGCTGTTCCGCCTGCATTGCCGCAAACTGCTGAGCTTGCATGGCCGCATGTTCTGCGGCCTGGCGCTGTGCCTCCGCCTCCGCTTGTTCCGCGGCCAATTGATGCGCCTGCTGCGCGGCTTGCTCCTGCTGTGCCTGAAGTGCTACAGCCTCTTGCTGAGCCAATATTTCGGCTTCTTGTTTGGCGCGCATCGCTGCTTCTTGTTGAACCAACAAAAGCATTTCTTGCATCTGAGCTTGTTGATACGCTTCCTGAGCCGCGGCTTGTTGTTGAGCAGCCATCGCGGCTTCCTGTTGCGCGAGCATCGCGCCTTCTTCCTGCTGTCGAAGATACGCTTGCTGCTGGGCTTGCAGAGCAGCTTCCTGCTGCAACAATATTTCCGCATCTTGTTGCGAGCGCAGAATCGCTTCTTCTTGTGCCTTTACTTTCGGCTCGTTGCGCGCCCTGCGATGATCTTCTTCTTGCGCACGACGCAACATTTCCTCTTGCTGCGCGCGCATCGCCGCTTCATGGGCCTCGCGCTGCTGCTGTTCGTGCCGCATTCGCAGATAAGCCGCTTGTTCCTCGCGCTTCTGCTGTTCCAATTGGGCGTGAGTCTGCGCTTCTTGCTGCGCCGCGACGTGAGCCTCATACTGAGCCTTTAGTCTGGCTTCGTTGAGCGCGCGCATCCGGGCCTCATCAATGACACGGAATTGCTCGACTTCAGGACCGACAAACGGATTTCCGCCGGAATTAGGATCTATAGGAATGGGCTGCGCAGAGGCGCCGCGTTCGAGACTGGCACTGTGACCGGCTGGACGAATGATCGGTTGGGCACCGGATGCGGTGGGCGATCCACTGCCAGGCGCACTGACTCTGCCACCAAGTAAATCGGCAACATCGCTACCCGGGCGATTTCCACCGCCTCGAAGCTGATTAGCAGGACGTTGTTGATTCGGGTTCGGACTGGCACCCGGCGCCGCTTGCTGTGGAGGACCGCCACCAGGAGCCGCGCCCTGACGTTCGCCTCTGCCGGCAGCCGGTTTCGAACGATCCGGTTTGCCGGTCATGATTGGCGTCAGCATGCCGGAGCCCGCGGCAGCCGGTTCCGCAGCCGCCGGTTTTGGACCTACCGTGGCTTGCAACAACTCGACCGCTTTGCGATAAACATTGATCGGAAGCAATCTTGCTTCAACAAGGAACGGTGACGGCGGCAATTGCTTCTCTTCAAAAGTTGCCGGATATGAGATGTAGAGCAGTTCTTTAGCTCTCGTCATCGCCACATAACAAAGTCGCCGTTCTTCTTCGAAATTAATAGCTGCTTCGCCGGGGCAGATGCCTTCTGCCATACCAGTGAGAAACGCGATCGGATACTCCGAACCTTTAGCGTCTTCGAAACTTTTCACGTGCACCGCGCCCTCTTCTGCGGACACATCCTTGTTTTCAGAGAAGTCTTGTTTTGCCTTCACGAACTCGCGCACCGTCGAATAGCCTTTTGCTTCTTCTTCGAGCTGCTCGACTTTACGCATCGGTTCATACACCACTCCCGGTGGCACCTTAACCGCGCTGTATATTTCGTTTAAACGCTGCGTACGTTTCAAAAGTCCAATCGTCTGGGACGGCGGCAAGCCCTCTTGATGCATGGTCCGAACAATGCGGACCAGCTGAGCCAGGTCTTCGCAAGAACTATCGGCGGTGGCATCATGATAAATCTCGATTGCTTTCAGAAACGATAGATTATTCGCCTCAGCAAAGCTGGCAATCGTGTTGGACAACTTGGAGAGTTTTTGATCCATCTCTCGTGACTTGAGCTGGCAAAACCGTTCGAACGATTCCCGCGCCTTCGGTCCATCCGGATCCATCACCAATCGCAAGAACGCCATGACGTCGCCGACTTCATCGGGCACCACTTCGCTGGACGCCAGTTCGGATTTGCATCTTATGTTCTTTTTGAACAAAGCCGCTTCTAGAAGACCGCTATAACGAGGAGTTCTCCAGAGCAAAACTATATCGTTGGGAGATTTTCCGCTTTCCACCAGAATAGAGACTTCGTTGGCAACCCAGTCGGCCTCTGCCTCCTCGGAACGGCATTGTTGTGGACCGATGACGGCGCTGGTAGCGGCCGTGCCGAATCCAGGAATCATGTCTTTGACGATGCCCTTCATAGTCAAGGCGGCGGCCAGGCTTCGCGAGTGATCGACTATCGCAGGATGACTGCGCCAGTTTTTATCGAGCACATAACAGCGCGCATTCGGCATCCGAATGGACGTGTCCGCCATCATGCGCGGCAACGCGCCCCGCGTCTCGGTCACGCATTCGTCTTCATCGCCGACAAGAAAAATGTTGTCCTGAGGAAACGCCAACAGCCTGGCCATCAAATCCGCTGCGGCTGTACAGTCTTGATATTCGTCGATCAAAACAAACTCGTACTTGTGCTGATACTTGGCACGCACATCGGGATCGTCGGCGAGAATCTGAGCGCACAATGAGATAGTGTCGTCCGGATCGACTTTATTGCTTTTGCGCAGCGCGTCTTCATAGGCGAAATAAAGTTTTGCCACCAGATCTTCTTCGTCGGTCGAAGCTCTTTCTTTGATGCGCTCCGGTGTAACCAGATTAGCTTTGTACAGCGAAATCAAACTGCCGACGGCAACTTCATCGATTTCGGCGTCCATCATTTCGAGCTGAAGCGGATCCATATCCTTCAACTCTTTTTTATACACGCGCTGTAAAACGCGATGAGGGGCAGATTCCAGCTTTAACGGAGGCTTACGTTTTACGACCGCGGCGTTCTCCTTCAATATCCGCAGCCCAAGGTCTTTCCAGTCAGAGAAGTTGATGCGCTGAACCGTTTGCGCATCCGTCAAAATCTCAACTTTTCGTTTGAGCTGCGCGATCGTTTCCTCGGAATGTGAAAACACGAGAATGCGTTCCGGGCAGACGCCCTGGGCGAGCAAATAGCCGACACGATGGCTGACACAACTGGTTTTCCCAGTACCGGCACCACCTGTCACCGCGACAGGACCAGCACCGTGGGTGATGGCAAATTTTTGCGCATCATCGTCAACAGGCAACTCCGGGATTTTCGGCTGATCGCGTCCGGACATCAATCGACCGACTGCCGATTTTTTGCGACCCTGCGTCCAGACTTGTTCCACAGCATCGACGCAAGCGGTCAGATCGCCCATGATCTCAGCGGTGGTAAATCTCAAAATCTTCCAACCATCACTGAGCAAGACTAAATTCTTCTTGGCCTCACCGCTGTTCGGAATATTGGGATCCAGCGAAGCCAATACGTCGCACTCGATGGCCAGCCGATTGTCGCGATCGGCAATCGACATATCGAGCATGTAATCACCGAGAACTTGCTGCGCTGTCACCGGCAGTTCGCGCTCGTTCATCGCGTTGAAAAGGTTGTACTCCGCCTTCAACATGGGCGGATGTCCTTCAGTTTTGACCTGTCTGAATTGATACAGGTCAATCATGGTCGCTTCGATCAACCAGATCAGTTTCTCCCACGAGATCTTGCGTCCGGCGTATTCGAAGTCTTCACATTGGGCACCATATGCGATGAACTCATCCATGCCAAGGGAGGTTGTAATGACCGTGGCCTTGTTGAATAGCGCCCGCGGATAGATCACGTAGTGATAGAGATACCAGAGCTGCTGCGGGGTCACAGGCGCCTCCAGGTCCTTGATGATCGCTACTTCGGCACCCAGCATATCGAGTTCGAACATGCTGACTTGCGGTTGATTGAACGCCGTTCCTTGAGTGGCCAGACCCCACAAGTGCTCGGCCTGGAGCACGATTTGCTCGCCGACCGTGAGGAACGGTTCGATTCCCCGGGCGCGCAAATTGATTACCGACGACTCGATGTAAGCGTCGTATTCGGGTGTGAAGTCAGATACAAATAAGCCGCGCACAGAGCCCGTATACAATGCGAAATTGTCGACGAACCAGTGCATGGCGTCGCGACAATCAGTCGGTTGTGGGGGCATCCTGCGAGAGCGAATGTCGGGTCTACGTGGCTTAGACAATTTGAGATCTTTCTTCTAGTGACTTGTTTATATGGGCTGTATATACAAGAGAGTTTAGCCCATTCTCTTGAAAACCCAAAATGCGTCTAGTTCAACGTTCCCATCTCTATTGAAGAATATTCAAATCTTCTGGCAGATAATATTTGGACTGACCGTCTGACAATATGCGTTTAGATTGGCAACGAAACTGTTAAATGCGCTAAAGAGTAAGTACTCTGGGCTTTCCGGGGCCCGGGTAAACGAATTGCAGTTCTTGACATATTTCAGTTCGACCGGGGAATAGTACAATCACTTTGGGCTCTTTGTTTGGAGTCACTGGTCCGGAATTTCCGAACCATCTTTACCAGTCAAGCGAGCAAAAAAAAACCTCAGTTGAAGGAGAGGCATATTTCATGAGAGCACTTGTATTGACAGCACTTTTGTCGATGATCGCGGCACCGGCAGCTTTTGCCCAGGCCTGCGGAGATGAAGGACGCTACTTCCACCTTAAGCCACCTACGTACTCGTATCCGAGTCACAGAAAACGTACCATTCACCGCAAAGCTAAAGCTCTGCGTTGGTACAGAGAGCACAACGGCAACGTTCTCGTTTGCCCTGAGTCCTATATCGAAGGCATCACGATCACAGTCACCAAGTAGTCTGTAATCGCGTTTGCATCTTTAGTGTAGTCAGCGGGTCGAATCGATAATCACTGCGTGGCGATTTCGGTCGTTCACAGTTCCATTTTGATTTTTTTCAAAACGGTTATCGGTCATTCGACCTTCAGTTAGGCATGGATTAAATCCAAACCGTTCAAGGTGCCGTTCAATTCGCTCGCTGAATTAGGTTTCGTGTCTACGCTGACCGCAAAAGTAACCATAGAAGCGCCTCCGCAACGAGGCGCTTCTTGTAGTTTCGCCCGCACTCAAACCTGCACGCATCGAACCTGGCGCGTCCGGTCTTGCTGCTAACTCATCTCGTTGCCAACGCATCGCCGACTCACTTTGACCTCGAAAAACGGAAATGTGCCTGCGTGACCACATTAATCGGGCCGGGCAAAAAATGTGGCCCACAGGCACATTTCTCTTTTGGGTCTATTTGCCGAACCTAATCGCTACTTCTCTTCGCGGCTCCAGTTGGCAGCGTCGAATAATGGATTGTCCCAGGGCATGCCGCCATCTGCAGGAACGCCAGTGCCGATGCCTTTGATGTAGGTTTTGTGGGCGATTGTCAGGCTGGGCTGAACGAGATAAACCCATGGCAATTTCTCGCCTAGCAACGCCTGGATTTTTTCGTACAACTCGTTGCGTTGGCTCACGGTGCCTGCGCGATAGGCGCTTTCGACAAGGCTGTCGAGTTCGTCGTCTTTGTAGTGAGCGTAGTTAAGCGGTCCGTTTTTACTCCAGACTAAACGACAATCGGGGTCGGGGCCCTGGGTTCGGCTGAAGAGAACAGCGTCGTAATCTCCGGTCGTTAGATATTTATCTTTCATCGTCGAGTATTCAACCAGCTCTACTCGCACTCCGATCTTCGCTGTTTGCAGGTCGCCTGCGACTACTTGAGCGACATCCATGAAGTCCTTAATGGTGACAATTTTGAACGCCAGTCGTTGCTGCTTTTTAAGAGGGTTAGCGGGTTCGCTCTCACCAGGCGGCTTTTCGGGGTTACGCTCAAACCAGCCGTCAGTTCGCAAATCGAAACCGCTGGCCGTCAGATAACGTTCTGCTTCTTTTTTATCGTATGGCCATCGGCGCACCATGCGGTTATATACAGCTCCGGATTCGGGAAAATCACAGGCGGGAACGGTCGCAAAACCGGCATATAAATTATTGACGATCGCGTACTTATCTATAAACATAGATATGGCCTGGCGAAACGTCGGATTTTTATACGGCGATCGTTCTGTATTAAACGCCAAAAAGATGGTGCGCGCACCAGGAAATTTTCTGAATTCGACATCGCTGTGTTCGCTCAGAACGCCCAGCTCAACACGCCCATCGACACGAGCAACATCCACATCACCGCGAAACAAAGCGGCGGATAACAAGTTGCCGTCAGGGATCACACGCCAGACGAGATACTCGCTTTTGGGCTTGCCGCCCCAGTAGTTTGGATTAGCGCGGAACACCAACTCAAAACCTGGATCCCATCTTTGAATCAGAAATGGACCGCAACCTACCGGCTGTCGCGCCAGCGTGTTGGAGTTCTTCATCGCCTCGGTGAACGTAATGGCAGGCACGATGCGCAGATCGGCGATTCGGAGCATCAACGGCAAATTCTTCGCCGATAGCTTCAGCACCACCTGCAGTGGCGATGGCGATTCGGAACTAGCAATTGACTCGTAATTGCTGCGAAACGGCGAGCCCGGTCCGACTGTGGCTTTGATGGACGCGAGAACGTCATCCGCCGTCAACGGACTGCCGTCACTGAATTTCAAATTCTTGCGCAGATTGAATGTATAGGTTTTTCCATCAGGTGAAATTGAAAACGATTCAGCCAGACCCGGTAGAATATCGCCCTTTTCGTTGTATCTGACTAATCCACCGTGGATCAAAGTCTGCGAAAAATAAGAGGCGGAGTCAACACCACGATACGGATTGAGGGTTCGAGGTTCCCAGGGCATGCCGATCACGACAGTGTTGGAACGCAGCCGTTTTACCGCCGCATCTTTATCCGCCGAGCCACACGCACTGGCTCCAAGAAGAACTGCTGTCAGAGCCATTGTTAGACCGAACCGTGCGACAGGCTTATTCAACATCAGTGAATTTAGACAAGCCCGAGCATCTGATTTCTTCAACACCTTTGAATATAAACCAGTCCGCGCGGACCCGGACACCATCTGCGAAGCGGTCACAGATAGCTCTGCACCAGGTTTAAAAATCCCATGCCGGAAGACTGCCGGCGTTTTCATGAATAAATCTCGAACCTGTCGGACACTACGGGCCCATCTGCGAGAGGCAGTACATGCTGACCAACATAACAAGCATGGCACTGGTTACGCCCAGCCAGAAGCCGGCAACCAGAATCTGCCAAACGATCAAAGCCTGACGCGCGGTCAAACTTATGATGATGCCCATGCGGTTGATAATGTAAAAAAGCACTGCGCCAACAGTGAAGGCGAGCGGCAAGAATTTTACGCCGGGAGGTACGTCGAGCGAGACTGCGACGACGAGGCTCAAAATACACAAAACGACCAGCGCGATAGTAACGTAGTCAGAAAATCGTTGTTTAACGTTCTCCGCCACAGATGCTTCGTTGATATGCTTCAGCGCCAGAATAAAGTTCTTCATGCCCTGACGGCGTGGCGTCTGGACACTCTCTTTACTAGCTACGGGCGCATGGTCTCCCTTTGGTACTTCAGCTGGCTCAGCCACGATCTAACCTCCAACGGTCCCTCTATCTTACCAAGCCAACGTCCAGGATTGGTGACACGAGGGTCTACCGGATCGTACCCATAACCCGCCGCGATCTCCTGTTTTCGCTGAATCCATGCCGATAATGTTGGTGGGCAACTGTAACCGGCTGTGTCTTTCATTGATTATCTGACAGTCTGCTTGAGCAGCCAAACCATAAGCTCGGCTGGTTTGGAAAAACCTGACAACGCGGATTTCATACTGTCAGATTCTAGTTTAGTGCTCGATGAAAACTAGCTCTAAAGCGCCATCGGTGACAACCACTTCGTAAGGCATCTTGTTGCGTGTCAAAACTTTGTTCAACTCGGCCGGCACTTCAGCAGCCGGAACGCCAAGTTCTTTCAAAAGGCCCAGAGTTTCACCAAAGATTTTGCCGGCTTGAGGTACGTCTACTGCGGCATCAAGCTGTTTTCCAAACTCGTTGGCGACTTTTGCCGATTCCACACCCCGTCGTGCTGCCTCGGTAACATGCGCGCTGTCGTAGTCGACCTTGCCGATGCTCTCACGTCCGTCAGTCTTATCGGGCGTCATTCTAAAATCGACGCCGTCAGCAGCGGTCTTGGCCTGGACTTTTCCATTCGTGTCAAAGAATACCGAGATGATTGGCGCAGTGCCTTCCTTCTTGGTCACGTGATTGAGCTCGAGTTGCCCGTCTTTCGTCAAAACCACTTCATACGGCATTCGATTTGCCTTGATTATGTGATTCAGCTCCGCGGGCACGTCTTGGATCGCAACGCCTTCATTTCTGAATTTCAATGCCGTCTCGGCGAACATGTACTGAGCCTGGCTGCGGTCCTCGGCGCGAACGAGCTTTTGACCGAATAAATTGGCGATTCTACTGACTTCCTCCACTCTAGGAGCGTCAGTTTCTTTGCCTTCCGGCCTCACGGGCTCGACCAAATTGTAATCCGACACTTTGCCGACCGGTGCTCTCGTCACGCTCGACGTCGGCTGGTACAACGTCATCTGCCAGGCGTTATCGGCAGCAACATGACAAAGTGTGCTGAGACCTTTTCTGGCGAGCGCTTCATTGATCAGCTTGGCGAGATGCGGAACGTTTAGTCCTACCGAATTTTCGCTGAGCGTCCGGAAGTTTTCAATCAACGTATGCTCGTAAGGATTGGTGGTTGCCTGCTCGGCAAATTCCTCGGAAATTTGGCGCATCTTTGCGATATCACCCATGGTGACAGGCTTTTCAACACGCGGTTTGATGGTCTCCATGAAACGAGCCATCTCATTGGTTTGGAAATAGAAATCGAGAGGTCCGGCCAGATTGCTCCAGTTGTTTTGTTTGTTGAACTGTTGAACCCAGCTGTGTAAATCAGGGTTTTTATCCAACCAGGTAAACAAGTCGGTTCGGAATTTAGAATAACCTTCAACGTCGACCGGCGGGTCAGTCACCATCTCGGTGAACTGCTTCCAGCGCGTCAGTTGATCGGTGGTCACCGGCTTGCCCGGCTCCGGATTGATCTTGGCGTCGCCTTCAATCACGCGGTGTTCGATACCTTCAATCGGCAGATACGCTTCTCTGATTACTGTCAGCAGTGCCGGATCTTTGGCGGCCTCAGCCACTTTGAGAAGCTCCGGCATGAGAGCCGCGCCTTCACCGCGGGCATATTTAAACAAGGCAACCATGTCTGCAGGCGGCGCACCTGGCTCGGAAGCCTTGAACGCGACGTCGACGCCCTTCTGCAACAGTGCTTGTTGCGCTGGCGAAACCGAGGTTTTGATTTCTCGTCCTTCCACATCATTGGAAGCCAGAGCACGACCTTCTTTCGACCGGTCGGAAACCATCCGCGTGGATTCAGAGCCGGAACCTTTTCTAGCGGCACCACCCAGTGCAGTTCCTTCCGGCACTGCTGGTTTGGCACCACTAACGGTGGCAGCCTCAGGACGCATAGAAACGCGGTCCGCACGGGCTCTTTCTGCCAGCATGGTTTCCAGATTATTAACGCCGGCATTCTGAGAACGAACTTTCAACGCCCGATCTCCGGGTGCCAGATCTTGTCCTGGTACTTTATGAAGTGCGCTCAGCACGCCGCCTGCGACGGCCATCGTGTAGGCGCCCTGTCCCATTTCTTTGCGGTTGGCCCAGCGGCCCTCTGACAAAAGACTGATGGCGTTAGCGTTGACAATACCGGCAGGAAGACCGGACGAAGCGCCCGTCGTCACGTCGAGTGCGATGCGCTTGGCGCCGACCAGCTCACCGGCTAGCGGACGAGTAGCTGCTCTCAAGGCGACACTACCGGCGGTGAGTGTGCCAAACGTGGCAGCACCAGTCAAACCATGATTACGACGGGAAGTCCAGAAGTCATCGCCTTTTTGAACCGGCGTCAGAACAAAGTCATAAGCGAATCCAGTCAGGGCACCGTCGGCAATAATCGCCGCATTACTTGCGGTCATCAGTCTCGAAGATGCCACCATGGTCGCTTCGGTGCGAGCCGCAAAAGTCAGTCCGCTACTTTTTAGCGCGCCCCTCGTCAACATGAACGGCAACACCATCCCACCTGCACCACCCAGCGTCTGAGCGTGCCAGCGAGCGGTTCCGAATTCCTCGTGCTCAGGTGCGGGCAAGTAGTCTAGCGACGTCGCCAACTTAGTATCAAAGCCCTTATCTACTAGTTGTGAAACACCAATGACGGGAGCTTGAACGCCACTATAAAGCGCCGAATGACCAAGTTCCAGTCCCAGGTCGACAATAGTAGGATTGCTGCGTTCTTGAGTATGGCGCTGCTGCCGCATTGAGGCTTCGACGCGCAGCATCTCCGCCGTATCGGCGTCGAGTCCAGGTTTTTGCCCGGCATCATTTGTTTTGCTTACTGCGCTATCGCCTTTGTCGCCCATAGAAACTCACGGTTAAGTGTAAGGCGCCAGCATATGCCTGAAAACGCCCGTCTGCAATGGGGATCTTCCCACGCGAATTTCAGTGAGCTTCAGCCATTTTTAAACGGCTTTTTCGCAATATCAAAAGCGTTTTTTCGACGAGAGTTTTATCCTGCACGGATAGTTCTCAGTCTGAACAATACTTCGATTCTGTCGACTCGAGCTTTCCCAAATCCACAGTTGCTGCGAGTTCCGCGGTTTAAACCAAACTTTAAATCAATGGACTATAAATGACTAGATACCACAGGTGGTGTCACGAGTTCCAACTCCCACGTCTTCAGACGTTCCTGGACGTCGGCGTGGTCGAGCAGGCGTTCCGCCGGTTCGAAAAGAACGTGCGTTCGATTTGCCCGACGATCGTTGGAAACCAGATCGCCTGCAGAATCGTCTTGTGAAGCCGTTTTCTACGAATCGCCTGGTACAGCTTTAGCTTTTTTGGATGTTTCTTTTTCATCCGCTTCTTCGTACTCTTCTTCGTCTTCACCGTCGAAGTCTTCGGCTTCGTACTCGTCTTCATCTTCTTGAGAGACGGCGCCGCCGCGTTGTTTCTTTTCCGGTGCGTCTTCGTCGAGTCCGCGATAGCTGATGACGATGTGGCGCTCTTCGCCCTCGCCTTCGCTGTCCGACGAGAGTTCTGGGAAGTTTTCTTGCAGATAGTTGTGAACCAATCTGCGGTCATATGGATTCATTGGATCGAGTTCGAAGCGCTCCGAGTCACCGTTTAGAACAGCGACTGCACCTTTTTTGGCGTTGTCTTCCATAGTGCGGCGACGACGCGAACGGTAGTCGAGAACATCGATAACGAACGGATTGTGAGTGAGCAAATTGCTGCGGCACATCTGTCTTACGACGAACTGCAGCGCCTCCAGCGTCTGACCGTTTCGTCCGATCAACATGCGGGCATCGTCTGCCTTGCAATCGATGCGATAGCAAGTCGTGGTGTCATCGAGATCTTCTTGCACAACCGTGGCTTCGATATCAAGAATCGCAAGGATCTTTTCCAGGTAGCTCTGCGCGTTTTCGTCGAATGTGTCTGCGAATTGGTTCATAGCCTACTTCTTCTTTTTCTTCTTCACTTTGCCAGTATCAATGATTATTGAATCAGATTGAATGTCGCTGCCGGTGCCTGTATCCAGCTTCAGTTTTTTCGCGGTTTTAGATGGAGCTGTTTTAGATGGAGAGTCGGACGGAGAAGATGGACTTTTACCACCAGGAGGCGGCGGAACAGGAGTATCATCGTCCAGTCCCAGGTCCTCAAGACCTTCAAGTGGGGCAGCAGGTTTTTTCATCAGCAACCATGTCTGGAACGATTGCACGATGTTGGACAGAACTATGTAGATTAACACACCAACCGGTAAAGGGATAAAGAAAAACGTCGCTGTGGTGACAAGCGGAAGTATCTTCATCGTGTCCTGCTGAACCCTGGTCTGCTCGTCCATTTCCTCGTCTTTGGGTCGGCTGGTAGCCATGGTGTATTTCTGAGAAAGCCACATGGTGAAACCAAAAGCGATGATCAGCGCCAGTGCGTCAAGGTTTTCAGGTTTAAACAAAGCAGTGCCTGAAGCCACCTTTCCAAGTCCAGACACGAAGCCGAAAGGCTCATGACTGGCGATTCCAGGCACAAGCGCCTCTACTTGATAATCACCTTCCTTGTTGAAAACTGCGTGTCCGTTTTCATCAATGGTGCCTTCGGCGGGCTCGACAACTTTGTTGTCCTTCTTCATAGTCCAGTGGACTTTGAATTCAGGAGGAAGAGTGCCGTCTACAGCGCGTGTGCCGAAGTCAAGTTCGGTGCCGACACTGACATCGGACTCACCGGGGAAGACTGTAACTTTAGAGAGCGCGCCGGTCCCGGCAGTTACGTAAGGGATACTATCGTTGGAAGTTTCCTTCTTGATTACTTTGGTGTCCTTGGCAGCAACCACCTTGACGTGCACGGGGATTGGCTTATCACCGAATGGTGGACCACTGAAAGTTGCGAAGAGGGCGAAGAAAATCGGTAATTGCAGGAGCATCGGCAAGCAGCCACCGACAGGACTGACGCGGTTCTTGGCATAGAACCCCATCAGTTTTTTTTGCATCAATTCCGGATCGTTTTTGTACTTCGTCTGAAGTTTTTTCAAAGTCGGCGAAAGCGACGACATGCGCTGCATCGATTGGGTTTGTTTTGCAACCAGTGGCCAGAGAATTGCTCTGACAAAAAGCGTCAGAAGCACCAGAGACCAGCCATAGCTGCCGGTCCACTTCTGGAAGGCTTGCAGCACTGGAAGCATGAACGAATATGTAAGATCCACCCGGATTTCCTCTTAGTTTTCCTGCGATTCTGACTTCAGAACCGGCACTCTGACCTTTACTTCATCCACTCCGCCGGGATGAAACGGGTGGCATTTGCAAAGCCTGATTAGTCCCGCGAAGACACCCCGAAAAAACCCGTTGGCATCTATGCTTCTCGCCATATATTCTGAACAGGATGGATAAAACCTGCATGATGGCGCTCTAAAAATACGGGTTTTCTGATACAGCCGAATGGCTAGAATTGCCGTTAACCCGGGCAGATGCTTAAAATTTGGAATTTTCATTTGTTACGTATGATTCCAAAATCGGGATGTCGTTTTGGCCTGAAGCCAATATTTGACCAGAAGTACCCAGTTATTATCTACGTCTATTGGCAACATGGCTCCGTTATTAATACGGAGATTATGATTCGGTTTCTGGCGGCAGCGCTTGAGAAGCCGGTCGCGGTGCGGAACCTGTATCTGCAGGTTGGTTTGCGGTTCGCTGACGTAGCGTGAAACCCTCGCCGGTGTGCGGAACAGGAGCTCGCTCTTTTCTTTGTTGGCTATCGGAACGTTGATTTCGATCGGGCTGTTTGGAAGGAGATCCGCTGCCTTGTTGTTTCCGATCGTTCTGATTCCCGCTTAGCTGGTTCCGGTCTCGCTGATTTTTATCCTGCTGGCTGCGATCCTGTTGATTTCGATCCTGCGGGTTTTGCCTGTCCTTGCGGTTCTTGCTTGAGCCGCGGACTAAACAACTGACCACCGCTTCTTCGATTTGCTGATACGTAGCCGCAAGCGCCGGTTCATGGGCTACGAAAACGATGGCATACCAATCGCGCAATGCGATGTCTTCCCGCTCGCCGTTAAACACGGACGTTCTCAACAATCGATACGCTTCTCGAATCCGGCGTTTTGCGCGGTTTCGCTTGACCGCGCTTTTGGAAACTTTTTTGGCCACGACAAAACCGGTCAGAGGTTTCCAATTCCCTCTGCCTGCGCCAGCCGGCGGTCCGCTGACCTCGCTCGGGGTGCGCGTCTCGCCTCGCTTGCCTTCTTTCGGCAAAATATACATGGTAAGGACGGACGTGCTCACAACCATACGTTTGTTGTAAGCACGTTGAAATACGCTAGCGCGACGAAGTCTCTCTTCCGACGGGAGCACCGCCAGTACCGACCTTAATTAGACGGCAAGACGATAGCGCCCTTTGGCACGACGTCTCTTGAGAACTCTTCGACCGGCTTTTGAGAACATGCGGGCTAGAAATCCGCTGTCCTTTTTAGCTTTTACTTTTGAACCACGCAGGGTACGTTTCATGAGCCAAAGTCTCCTGGCACTGCGCCAATGTTAAAAAATGTTGGCATGTCTTCTGATGAATGGCTATGCTATCATCTCCAGCAATAAAGTTGGCGTCGGTCTGTATCCCAGCCGATGAAAAATTTACATCCTTTAGCTATCTGATAACCGGCACGAAAGATATTTGTGTCGGCTTCGTTATCTAGCATGGCGTAAGGGTTGTCGTCTCTTGAGGCTTGCGAAAATACTTGCGGGTAAGCTTCCGGTCGATCGACACTTTGAGAATTATCTCAGGATCATTTGCTCCGATAAATCGGCAAGCCTCTGATCATCAGTTAAATACTGAACTGAAATATGTCGGAGATTCCGAGGTTTTCAAAGGTTTTCAGAAGCGCCACTGAGGATTAAAACGTTCAGACTCGTCGAAAGACGGGTCAAAATTAGCAACCCCAGCCAATCAACACCGGGTCGTTTGTGACGATGCAAACCAGAGACGAAGTCCGCTTTTTGAAACCAATCCCGCAAATTTGGAACGACACATTAAACATCCTAGCGAAAACCCTGTCACCAGGCTCGTTCGCACTACTCGATACAGCTACCGAGTTGAAAGGTTTCAATAGCGGCCTTGCCGTGATTGGAGTCTCGAATCAATTCTATGTAAGTCTGCTTCATCAGTCTAAAGCCGCTATACAAGAGGCTTTATTAAAGGCGACTGGTGTGCAGGTAATGATTGAGTTTGTAGTCGACGGATCAGTTAATGGTGGAAATTACACCGGCACTTTCGCCGACATCGAGGCTGCCGAGCCGGCCCAACATCAAGATACTGTCTACGATTCAAACGGTGGCCAGGTTGCCGATCAAGTAATTGCTTACGAAGTTTCAACCAACACCTCTGACAACTTATCTGAAGATTGGGTTGACTCGGCTGAGGCTTCCACGCCAGTTGAAACTTTGACGAGCAGCTTGCCTGAGACTAATGAAGTCGCAGATCCTTCAACGAATCCGTCTATAGATGATCAAGAATCAATCGACGAAAGTTCAGTCATCACTTCAGTCAATACTACACTGACCACTCTAAAACCGACTATCGGCGCGGCTCCGCAATTTACATCCAGACCGAACAACATCGTCACGCCAATCATTCCACCGGCATCGCACTCTAACGCGCAAGCGGCCAGAACAAGCGCCGCGCCACAGATGGGGCGGATCCAGCAGCAACCAACCAGAGCACAATCGAGACCAAACAATCTTGGTACGTTCGACCTGACCAAGTCCGGTCTCAGTGCAAAACATACCTTTAATACCTTTGTAGTTGGCTCCAATAACCGTTTCTGTCACTCTGCCGCACTCGCTGTCGCACAGAGCCCTGGACAGAATTACAATCCTCTATTTATATATGGTGGCGTCGGCCTGGGCAAGACCCACTTGATGCAAGCCATTGGTTACGCCATTCTAGAGCGATCGCCTGATATCCACGTGCGCTATGTCAGTGGTGAGCGATTCACCAATGACATGATCAATTCGATCAGAGACAAGAGCACCACGGAGTTCCGTAAACGTTATCGAAACGTAGACGTCCTACTCATCGACGACATCCAATTTATCGAGGGCAAAGAGTCGACGCAGGAAGAATTTTTCCATACGTTTAATACTCTTAGAGATGCCGGCAAGCAAATCGTCCTGACGTCGGACCGCCCACCTAAAGCGTTTTCAAAGTTGGAGGAACGTTTGAAGAGCCGTTTTGAATGGGGACTGACTTCCGACATTCAGGCTCCCGATTACGAAACACGTTTGGCAATCTTGCGCAAGAAGTGCGATTCCGACAAGCTCCCAGTTGACGACGAAACTTTAAATCACATCGCCACATTGTTCACCACGAACATAAGGGAATTAGAAGGCGCTCTCATTCGCGTCAGTGCGTACAGCAAGATGACCGGGGAGCGAATCGACCAGCGCACCCTGCACACCATCCTATCGCCTCACGGCACGCCCAAGGCAAAACCCACGCTCACCATGGACGCGATTATCAATGCGGTTGCCGAACACTACAAGGTGGACTCGGCGGCGCTCAAGTCGTCCTCCCGTTCCGCCGACATCACCTTGCCCAGACACGTTGCGATGCACCTCGCGCATGAGCTCATGAATTTGAGTTTCCCGAGAATCGGAGAGGCGTTCGGCAACCGCAGACATACGTCAGTTATGCATGCAAATACCAAGGTCAAGGGATTGCTCAACTCGAACCCAAATGTCGCGGCCGCGATTTCACAAATCCGACGTCAACTCGGGCATTAACCTCAGGAAAAGTAGCCACTTGTCCGATCAATCTAATTGATGGGCGATTTTATGAAGCTCGCAAACACTGTGCAACAGTCTTTGATGCCTGGTTAGCAGTTGCGTCTCAGGATCGCATTCTACTTTCGCCTGGTTCACCAAATGCGATGGCGAAATTACTTTGCGAGCCTCAGCCTGAAGCAGCCGCCTTTTCAGAAAATCAGAGGAAGCTCGTGCTCTATAATGAAGGTCTATCCACGGCGAGCGACTATGGCAAGGTTTCCCCAGTTAAAACTTTATCCGCTCGTCATGCTCATGGTGGTACTGCCTGTGGTGGTGCAGTTCGTCATATTCGCGCATTTGACCAAGCAAACCGCGGAATTGCAGAAGACCACACAAAAGCTCACTGTGCGCCGTGACGTCGTTAACAAGATAAACGATGTTTTTCTAAATACGTTTTTCAAATCTCACAAAAACTTCTCCTGAGGACAACCGGGAGAAGTTTTGCTGTTATCTCCGAAAAAAATCGTGACAGATCCTTGTTATAAACTAAACTAACTAGACTTAGACCATGAATGGTTCCGACCATTTGCCACCATATCTGGTGACAGGTATCAACGAAGCCGCGATGGAACCACATTGGAGCCTTCTCAGGCTAGCCCGAACTCTATTTCAATTGCACGCATAGTTTTCACAACCCTTCGAGGATTATTCGTCAGGGCTACGAATCCGTATTTCGTGTAGAACGGGAGCGGATCGAGGGCGCCATTTTTCTGTTCTTCTTCGGTGGGCATTTCGGCATCGATAACAAGAAGTGCACTACCTACATCCTTGGAATTCTTCAGACATCGAATTTGCGCATTAGCCAAAAGCAGCTCTCCAAGGCGGGGTTTGGAACCTAAATCCTTGTGCAGTTTCTGACTGTAGTTTCTATCGACGCCAAGACGACCGAGCAATATCCCACTGGATTCGGGATACCGGGGCAGTTTTTTCTGAACCTTCACTGGCAGATCGTTAAATACAATGCTTACGCCGGACAGCTGTTGACGGCGGTTTAAAAGCGAACGTTCTTGGGTGGCAACCTTAAAATGCACTGAGATTTATTCGCCGGAGTTGTTGTTTCGCCTCCCGCGATCTGACACATTGACACTGTTCTTAAAGGTCAAGG
>Ga0163149_10000122_pt1 | contig 96278 bp, 95 predicted proteins | sample OliLakLV19MP5G1_FD_148604 | JGI IMG/M metagenome (GOLD analysis project Ga0163149, IMG submission 148604) | Freshwater microbial mat bacterial communities from Lake Vanda, McMurdo Dry Valleys, Antarctica - Oligotrophic Lake LV.19.MP5.G1 | ecosystem: Environmental > Aquatic > Freshwater > Lake >...
CTCCACAGATTGGCTGGCGGCAGTACTGGCCTTGTGGATCGCCGCCTCGTCGGCGACATATATGGCCACGCCGAGAAACAATGCACCCAGCGTCAGGACATAGCGCGGATTGTGCAGACTCGCAGGCAGGCGGCCGATCAGCGACCGGGTATTGCGCGCATCACCGCTGTTCTGCAACGTTCCTCTCCCCGATGAATTTGTCACAGTCTTTTATGTACGCTCCGGCTGTCATGGACACTGGCGCGCGATGGTTCATCTTATAATTGCACCGCCACCTTGTCTAATTCGTTTCAGTCCTTACTTTCTCTGCACATTCCCCCACGAAAGCCTTTCTGCCATGCCTTCACAGATCAATGCGGTTGCCGAACAGATCAACAGCATCATCCTCGGCAAATCGCAGCAGATCAGGCTGGCCATCGCCTGCATCCTCGCCCGTGGCCACCTGCTGATCGAGGATGTGCCGGGCGTCGGCAAAACCACGCTGGCCCATGCCATTGCAACGTCGCTGGGCCTGAAATTCCAGCGCATCCAGTTCACCAGTGACCTGCTGCCGGCCGATATCCTCGGCGTATCCGTCTACAACCGCGACAGCGCCAGCTTCGAATTCCACCCCGGCCCGATATTCACCAATGTCGTGCTCGCCGATGAGGTCAATCGCGCCACACCGCGTGCGCAAAGCGCACTGCTCGAAGCGATGGAGGAAAACCAGGTCACCACCGAGGGTGAAACCCGCCCCCTGCCGCGCCCGTTTTTCGTGATTGCCACACAGAATCCCTCGCACCAGATCGGCACTTTTCCGTTGCCGGAATCCCAGCTCGACCGTTTCCTGATGCGTATCGAACTGGGCTATCCCGATGCGCAGGCCGAACGCGCATTGCTCAATGGCATTGACCGGCGTGACCTGCTGAGCCGGCTGCAGCCGCGTCTGACTCCGGACGCGCTGGCGCAACTGCAGCGTGAAGTGCAGCAGGTTCACGCCTCCCCCGCCCTGCTCGACTATCTGCAGGCACTGGTCAATCACACCCGCCAGGCGCCGTATTTCGCGCACGGTCTCTCGCCGCGGGCCGCGCTGGCCATGCTGCATGGCGCCCGTGCCTGGGCTTACATGGATGACCGGAATCATGTCGTGCCGGAAGATTTGCAGGCCGTGCTGCCGGCCATCATCGCGCACCGGCTGAGTCCCGCCAGCGAACCCGGCGGCGCAAGCCGCAACGATCTGGTGGTACGCCTGCTGCAGCAGGTCGCCATCCCCTGATGCCCCCGGCAGCCGGATCGCCGTCGTTGTTCGGCGCGCTTAAAAACGGCGTCCTCGAATGGATGTTCCAGTGGCGCGGCCCTGAACGTGGCACCATCGTGCTGGTGCAACGGCGCGTATTCATATTGCCCACGCGTCAGGGACTGCTGTTCGCCGGAGTGATCGTGCTGATGCTGATCGGCTCGGTCAATTACGACCTGTCCCTCGGCTTCATCCTTGCGTTCCTGCTCGGCGCCACCGGCATCCAGTCGATGCTGCACACCTTCCGCAACATGGCCAACCTGCGCATCGCCGCCGGGCGGGTGCAGCCGGTGTTCGCAGGCGAACTGGCACAATTCCAGATCCGCATTGCCAACCGTGCGCGCATCCATCGCTACAGCATCGGCGTCACCCGTGACCGGCTGAACGCCGTCTACGTCGATGTACCGCCCGGCGACGAAATCACCGCAACAATAGGCGTGCCCGCAACCCGGCGCGGCTGGTTGCGCCCGGGACGCCTGACCCTGTTCACTTTTTTCCCGGTCGGACTGTTCCGCGCCTGGTCTTACGCCGAACTCGACATGCAGGGGCTGGTGTATCCCGCGCCGGCGTCTCCGGGACTCTCACTGCCGCTGCCGGAGGCCGGCAGCGGCGACGGTGGTGCGCATGGTCAGGGGCATGATGAATTCTCCGGACTGCGCCAGTACCGCCCCGGCGACTCGCCCCGCCACATCGCGTGGAAGGCCGTGGCACGTGATGACACACTGCTGACCAAACAATTCGCCGGACGCGCCGATGCCGAACTCTGGCTGGCCTGGGACACGCTGCCGCCGGCCATGGACAGCGAAAACCGGATTGCGCATCTCGCGCGATGGGTCATCGACACGGACCGCGCCGGTCTGGCTTACGGCCTGCGTCTGCCCGGCCTGACATTGCCGATCGCCAACGGCGCCACACACCGCGATAATTGCCTGCGCGCACTGGCCTTGCATGGTCTCGCTGCCGACCACGCTTAACACGCGGATCATCGGATCCCGTGACATCCTCTGGCTGAGCGCCGGGTTCCTGTTCGCCAGCCTGCCCCATCTGTTGCGGATGCCGGTCTGGATCTCCGCGCTGACCATCGGCATTGCCGGCGGCCGCCTGCTGCAGTTGCGTTTGCGCAGCAAACCATCGGCCAAATGGCTGCTGGTGCTGATCGCCATTGCCGCCAGCGCCGGCATCCTGCTGCAATACCGGACATTGTTCGGACGCGATGCCGGCGTTGCATTGCTGGTGGTCATGCTCGCACTGAAACTGCTGGAAACCCGCACCCAGCGTGACGGCATGCTGCTCGGATTCCTCGGCTGCTTTCTGCTGGTCACCAATTTCCTGCATTCACAGACCATCCCGACCGCGGCGTACATGCTGGGCTGCGCATGGCTGCTCGTCGCCAGCCTGATCGGCATGCAGTTCACCGGTGCATGGCCCGGCTGGCGACAACCCGTGCGCCGCGCCGGCGTACTGATCCTGCAGGGCATACCGCTGATGCTGGTGCTGTTCCTGCTGTTTCCCCGTGTCCAGGGGCCGCTGTGGGGGCTGCCGCAGGACGCCTATGCCGGATTGAGCGGCCTGTCCGACACCATGAGCCCGGGCAGTCTGAACAGCCTGATCCTGTCTGACGCCGTCGCTTTCCGCGCCGCCTTCAGCGGAAAAATTCCGGAACCCAAGGATCTCTACTGGCGCGGACCGGTGTTATGGGATTACGACGGCAAGACCTGGACGGCACCACGCATCGTGCAAAGAACCAACGACCTGCCGGACAACGGTGCGCAGATTGATTACACGGTAACTCTCGAGCCCCACAACAAACGCTGGCTGTTCGCACTGGAGTTCCCGGGTCTGCGACCGCCGCGCTCGGTTGCCACGCGTGACATGCAGTTACTCAGCATCACCCCCGTGCGCAGCCGCATGCGCTACGACATGGTGTCGTCCATCGGCACCGCCTATGGCGCCGACGATGACCAGAGTCTGCTTGCGCGCAACCTGCGACTGCCGGCCGACACCAACCCGAAAACCCACGGCTTCGCGCTGGAGCTGCGCAAAAAGTTTCCGGACGACCGCAACCTCGTCGCCGATGTGCTGACGCGTTTCCGCAACGAAAATTTCGTTTATACCCTGTCGCCGCCGCTGCTCGGCGAACATCCGGTCGACGAATTCCTGTTTGAAACGCGCCGCGGTTTCTGCGAGCACTTCGCCTCGGCCTTTACGGTACTGATGCGCGCCGCAGGCATTCCGGCGCGGGTGGTCACCGGTTATCTCGGCGGCGAAGTGAATCCGGTCGGTGAATACATTCTGGTGCGTCAGGCCGACGCCCATGCCTGGGTGGAAATCTGGCTGGAGAGTACCGGCTGGGTGCGCGTGGATCCCACCGCAGCAGTGTCCCCCGCGCGCGTGGAACGCGGCATAGCCTCCGCGCTGCCGCGCAGCGATCCGCTGCCGATGTTCGTGCGCGGTGATTTTGCACTGCTGCAGCGCATGCGGTTGACCCTGGACTCGGTGACCTATACCTGGAATCAATGGGTGCTGGGCTACACCCCGGACCGCCAGCGGCGCCTGCTGTCGTATTTCGGTTTCAGCGAGGCAACGTGGCGGACACTGGCCTTCATCCTGATGTTCTGCGCCGGAGTCGCGGTGCTGATCGGTGCGTTTTTTGCATTGCGCGATCTGCGTGGCGGACGCGAGGATCCGGTCAAAAAAATCTATGGCCGGTTTTGCCGAAAACTGGCGCGGCGCGGATTGCAGCGCGATGCGGCTGAAGGTCCGGGCGTTTTTGCGCGCCGCGCCGGGCAGCAGCGCCCCGAACTGGCGCAGGCGGTGGCTGAAATCACCGCCCTCTATGTCGCCTTGCGTTACGGCGGAGAGTCGGGTCCGGAACGGGTGCAGGCCTTCAAAAAACGGGTGCGGGCCTTTTCGGCCTGAAATGTCAATAAAAACAATTAGTTACATTGATTTACGCCGGCGGCAACAAATCCGCCGGATTCACCGGCTTGCCCTGCCTGCGGATTTCAAAATGCAGTTTCACCTGATCGGTATCGGTGTTACCCATTTCCGCGATTTTCTGGCCACGCGTCACCGTCTGACCTTCCTTCACCAGCAGCTCGCGGTTATGCGCATACACGCTGAGAAATTTTTCATTGTGTTTGATCACAATCAGCTTGCCCAGACCGCGGATGCCGGTGCCGCTGAAAATCACCCGCCCCGGTCCGGCCGCCACCACCGGCTGGCCCATTTTTCCGGCAATGCCGATCCCCTTGTTCGAGGCCTCGTTGAACGGACTGACGATCTTGCCGGTCACCGGCCAGATCCACTCGACTTCATCCGCACCCGGGGGAAAAGGTTTGGGTTCTGTTTGAGCGGGCGGTTTGGCCGCTGCTGCCGGGTCGGGCTTCGCGCCTGAGATCTGGGCATAAGTCTGGTCCGAATAAGGCACCCGCACGCCGCGCGGCTCCACGCGCGCAGCGGCGGCAGCGCCGACGCCAGAGCCCAGCGGTTTCGCCTCCACCGTGCCTGACGGTGTGCGCAGGGGGGAGGCCACCACACCGCCCGGCGGCGTCAGTCGCAATGGCTGGCCGATGCGGATGCGCGACGGTTCAATGTTGTTCCAGGCTGCCAGTTCGCGGTAATCCAGGCCAAACTCCAGCGCAATGCCGTACAACGTGTCGCCGGCTTTGACCGTATAGGAATCAGGCCGCGGCTGGTCGACCACGGGCGCCGGTGCCACGCGCGGCGCCGGTTTGGCCGGCGGCGCCTTGGCCTGCGCGGGCAGCCGCTCGGTGACCGGCGCGGGACGGCCGGTCATGCAACCGCTCAGCGAAAGCAGCGCTGCGCAGCACAGCACGACAACAAAACCGCCGGTAACGGGGTGATCAGCCATGCGCTGCGCCGGTGCCGCGCGCGGATTGTGCTCAGCCCAGACCGGGGAGCAAGGGAACAAAGTTGGCCACTTCCACTTTTCTATCGACATAACCTTGTGCGGTTTTTTCAATGACGTGCAAGGACTGCTTGCCATGGTGCGTCAGCGGGATGACGAGTTTACCACCCACCGCCAACTGATCACGCAAGGCCTGCGGCACAAGAGTAGCTGCCGCAGCCACGACGATGCCGTTGAACGGCGCCTGTTCAGGCATGCCCAGGTTGCCGTCAGCGTTGCGCACCCGCACGTTGTGCGCGCGCGCATCGCGCAGATGGCGTCGCGCCTTGGTCAGCAACGGGGCGAGTCGCTCTATTGAATACACCTCGCGCGCCAGTCGCGACAGCACCGCGGCCTGATAACCGCAGCCGGTGCCGATTTCCAGCACCTTGTCGAGCGCACCGCTGCTGCGCAGCAGTTCGAGCATGCGCGCCACGGTGTACGGACTGGAAATCGTCTGACCGAAACCCAGCGGCAGCGACATGTCCTCGTACGCCCGGCTGGCCAGCGCCTCATCGACAAAAATGTGCCGCGGCACCTCGCCCATCACCGCCAGTATCACTTCATCGCGGATGCCCTGCCCGCGCAGCCGCTCCACCATGCGCATGCGCGTACGCTGCGAAGTCATGCCGATGCCGGAGTTGGCCGCGTTCATGCGTTCCGGCCCAGCCAGCGTTCGACCGTTTCCATCTGCGCAAACCGCGTCAGATCCATCTGCAACGGGGTGATGGATACCTGATTCGACGCTGCGGCGTGGAAATCGGTTCCGTCGCCGGCATCCTGCGCGCCGCCCGCAGCACCGACCCAATACACCGTTTCACCACGCGGCGTGACCGCCTTCAGTACGGGCTCCGCCTTGTGCCGTTTGCCGAGACGGGTGACTTTGATGCCCTGCAGTGCCGCATACGGCACATCAGGCACGTTGACGTTGAGCAGCATCGGCTGCGCGGCGCGATGTTTCGCAAAACGGGCAACCAGCTCTGCAGCAATCCGCCCCGCGGTGGCGAAATGATCATGCCCTGCGCTGACCAGAGAAATCGCCAGCGAGGGTATGCCCAGCAGGAAACCTTCGGTGGCCGCGGCAACGGTGCCGGAATAGATCGTATCGTCGCCCATGTTGGCGCCGTGATTGATGCCGGACACCACGACATCGGGCAATTCCGGCAGCAGTCCGGTCACCGCCAGATGTACGCAGTCGGTCGGCGTGCCGTTGACATAGTAATAACCGTTGCTGGCGCGCCGCACTGACAGCGGACGGTCGAGGGTCAGTGAATTGCTGGCACCGCTGCGGTCACGTTCGGGAGCAACCACGGTGACCGTGCCCAACGCGGCAAGCGCCTGTTCCAGGGCGGCAAGGCCCGGTGCGAAATAGCCGTCGTCGTTGCTGAGCAGGATGCGCACGCTGATGTTTCGATTTGCTTTGTTATGTGCCCTGCATTGCGGCAGGCGGTTGTTTCAGGATCCCCGGCGTATCAAAGTCGCCGCGATTCAAAGTCCCCGGATATGCCGCGAATTTTAGCATGTGCTGCTGCGATATCCGGCGCGATGCTACGATACGCATCCCTTTAAACCACCGGTTCACGACCATGGCCCCCATCGGCTTGCGCATTCTGCCCTTCCCGCCCCAACCCGCGGCAAAAATCATCGCCGCGCTGCGTAAAATCGCGACCGCGCACCTCAGCGACAACATGCATCGCCTGCATGCGGTCGGCTCCGACCTCTGGCCCTGCCACCGCGGCGGCAAACTGGTCGGCACCGCGCTGACCGTCAAAGTGAGCCCCGGCGACAACCTGATGGTGCACAAGGCCATCGACATCGCCCGTCCGGGAGACGTGATTGTGGTCGATGCCGGCGGTGTCAACACCCAAGCCATCATCGGCGAAATCATGGCGTCACTGGCCGAGCGGAACGGCGTCGCCGGCATGATCATTGACGGCGCGATCCGTGATGCCGACGCACTGGCGCTGTCGAGCTTCCCCGTCTATGCCAGTGGCGTCACCCATCGCGGACCGTATAAAAACGGCCCCGGCGAGATCAATGTGCCGGTGGTCATCGGCGATGCCGTGGTTAATCCCGGCGATATCATCATCGGCGACGATGATGGCCTGCTGGTATTGCCGCAGGCATTGGCCGAAGAGACCATCGCGCTGGCACTGGTCCAGGCCGGACAGGAAGCCGCCCTGCTGAAAGCCATCCGCGGCAAGGGCAAGGTGGACCGCAGCTGGGTTGATGTAACGCTGCGCGCCAAGGGTTGCGTGATTCCGGCGAAGCTGCGCAGCCGATGAGCAGTCCGTTATGAGTGGTCCGTTATTCGGGCTCACCGTGGTCGACCTGACCACGGTGGTCATGGGACCCTATGCCACCCAGATCCTCGGTGACCTGGGTGCCAGCATCATCAAGGTCGAAGCCCCGGGCGGCGACAATGTGCGCCATGTCGGTCCGATGAAAAATCGCGGCATGGGTCACATGTTCCTGCACCTGAACCGCAATAAAAAAAGCATCGTGCTCGACCTCAAGCAGCCGGCCGGCCGCGATGCGCTGCTGCGGATTGCCGCAAAAGCCGACGTGCTGATCTACAACATCCGGCCGCAGGCGATGCAGCGGCTGCGGCTGGGTTATGCCGACGTCGCCGCAGTCAATCCGCGCATCATCTACGTCGGCGCCTGCGGTTTCGGTCAGCAGGGACCCTACGCCGCAAGACCGGCGTATGACGATCTGATTCAGGGCATGTCGGGACTGCCGTGGCTGCTGCTGCAGTCCGGCGCGACGGAACCCCGCTACATCCCGGCAACCCTGGCCGACCGCATCGTCGGCCTGCATGCGGTTTATGCAGTGACCACTGCGCTGTATCACCGCGAACGCACCGGTGAAGGCCAGGCTGTTGAAGTGCCGATGTTCGAATGCATGAGCCAGATGATCCTCGGCGATCATTTCGGCGGCCGCAGCTTCGATCCGCCCTTGGGCGTCGCCGGTTACGCGCGGGTGCTGGCGCCCCAGCGCAAACCCTTCCGCACTGAGGATGGCTACATCTGTGTGCTGATGTACAACGACAAGCAGTGGCAGGGGTTTTTCCGCCTGATCGGCCGCGACGACCTGTATCGTGACGACCCGCGCTTTAATTCCCACGAAAACCGCTCGGCACGCATCGACGAGGTCAATGCCTTTGTCGCCACGGAAATGCTCAAACGCAAGACCGGCGACTGGCTGAACGCATTGATGGCCGCCGACATCCCCGCCACGCGCATGAACACGATTGATGATGTCATCGACGACGAGCACCTGACCGGCACCGGTTTTGTCGCACTGGAAGAACATCCCAGCGAGGGCACGCTGCGCACCACCCGCGCGGCAACGCGGTGGTCGCTCACGCCGCCGGCGCCGCAATGCGGTGCGCCGCGACTCGGTGAACATGGCGCCGAAGTGCTGCGTGCCGCCGGCTACAGTGACGATGAAATCGGCGCGCTCGCAGCAGCGGGCGTGACTGCACTACCTGCCTGAGCGATCACATGGACTTCGAATTTTCAGCCGACCAGCGCGCCATCAAGGATGCGATTACCCGTGTCTGCTCGCGTTTCGGCGCCGACTACTGGCTGCAGAAGGATCGCGACGGCGGCTTCCCTCATGAATTCCACGCCGCAATCGCCGCCGACGGCTGGCTGGGCATAGCCATGCCGGAACGGTATGGGGGCAGCGGCCTCGGCATCACCGAAGCGGCATTGATGATGGAAACCATCGCCGCATCAGGCGCCGGATTTTCCGGCGCCTCCGCCATCCACATGAACATCTTCGGCCTGCACCCGGTGGTGGTGTATGCGACTGACGGGCAAAAGCAGCGCTGGCTGCCGCCGCTGATTGCCGGCACCGACAAGGCCTGTTTCGGCGTCACTGAACCCGGTGCCGGCCTCAACACCACGCGTCTGACAACCAAAGCCGTGCGTGACGGGGATGATTACATCATCACCGGACAAAAAGTCTGGATCTCGACCGCGCAGGTCGCCAACAAGATCCTGCTGCTGACCCGCACCACGCCGCTGGAGCAGACGGCAAATCCAATCGACGGGCTAACACTGTTTTACGCCGACATCGACCGCAGCAAGGTCGAAGCCCGCGAGATCGACAAAATGGGCCGCAAGGCGGTGGATTCGAACCAGGTGTTCATCGACGGCTTGCGCGTGCCGGCAGCCGACCGCATTGGCGAGGAAGGCAAAGGTTTCCGCTACATCCTCGACGGTCTCAATCCCGAACGCATCCTGGTCGCCGCCGAAGCGGCGGGCCTCGGCCGCGCCGCGCTGAACCGGGCCGTGCAATATGCCGGTGAACGCATCGTGTTCGACCGGCCGATCGGCCAGAACCAGGCGATACAGCATCCCCTGGCACAGCGCTGGATCGAACTCGAGGCAGCGCGCCTGCTCACCTACAAGGCAGCGAGTCTCTACGACGCCGGCAAACCCTGCGGCGCCGAAGCCAATGCGGCAAAATACTTCGCCGGCGAAGCCGGATTCAAAGCCTGCGAAACCGCGGTGCTGACTCATGGCGGCATGGGCTATGCCAAGGAATTCCACGTCGAACGTTATTTCCGCGAAGCGATGATTGCGCGCATCGCCCCGGTCAGCCCGCAGTTGATCCTCTGCTACATCGCTGAGCGTGTGTTGGGGCTACCGAAGTCCTATTGATCCCCGGCGCTGCCGCGTCGGCGCGCACCGTGTTTTTGCAATGACTGGTGTACCTGCCGGACCCCGACCGCAACATCATCGCCGGGCTGCACCAGCGGCAGAAACCCGGTAACCCGCCGCCGGTAATTAAAATACACCGGCAGGATCGGTACAGCGGCCGCACGGGCAATCCGGTAAAAACCGGATTTGAAGCGCGCGCCCTCGGTACGGGTGCCCTCAGGGGTGATCGCCAGCCACAACGGCTCTCTTTTGCCGAATTCCGCGGCCATCACAGCAGCCAGATTTTCCGGCTGCGCCCGGTTCACCGGTACGCCACCCAGCCAGCGCATGAAACCGCCGAGCGGCCAGCGGAACAGCGTGTGTTTGGCAATGAATGCGATCCGGAGCCCGAGCACATACAGAAGCGCCGCACCGATGATGAAATCCCAGATCGAGGAATGCGGTGCAATGGCAATGACCAGCCGAGGGTGATCCGGAAATTCCCCTTCGGTATGCCAGCCCAGACCGCGCAAAATCCAGCGCCCCAGCAACCGCAACAGGCCGTAATTGCGGCGCGGCACTGTACCGCCGACACGAATGGATTCCGCCGCCACACGGCGATCTGCACCTGCCGAATCAGCCATCGATTCCTCCAGCGCTGTCCACGGCATGGCTGGCCACGCTGTCACCCATCAATTCAATAAAGCATTATAACTTATTGTTTTTGTTGTATATTTTTATATTGTTTTGTAACCGCATACGGTCGGTCATGCTGCAGCGAGGGCATCATGCTGCGGATTTTTGCCACACGCGCGGGATCAATTTCGGCGTAGATGATGCCCGGCTCTTCACCGCCATCAGCCAACACCTCGCCCCATGGATCAACGATCAGCGCATGGCCATAGGTCTGGCGGTTGCCTGCATGATCGCCGCACATCGCCGGCGCCAGGATATAGGCGGCATTTTCAATGGCCCGCGCCCTGAGCAGCGTGTGCCAGTGCATCTTGCCGGTCTGGCGCTGGAAAGAAGCTGGCACGCTGATGAACTGCGCGCCCTGCTGTGCCAGCGCGCGATAAAGATGCGGAAAACGCAGGTCGTAACAAACAGTCATACCAAGCGGGCCCCACGGCGTCTCCGCGATCACCGCCTGTTCACCGGGGCGATACGAGGACGATTCGCGGATCACCTTGCCGTCGGGCAAGGTGACATCAAACATGTGGATCTTGTCGTAGGACGCCGCCACCGCACCCTCAGCGGCAATCAGGTACGAACGGTTTACGATGCGCTCCTCGTCAGTCTTCAGCGTCAGCGAACCCAGCAGCAGCCAGATGTTCAGTTGCGCCGCCAGAGCGCGCAATTCTGCCAGCACGCTGCCGCCGTCAGCCGGCAACGCACCCTCGCGCATCACCCGGCCACTGCCGTCCATCAGCAGGCAGTATTCCGGCGACAGCACCAATTGCGCGCCGTTGCCGGCGGCTTCAGTCACCATGCGCCTGAGCTGGTCGAGATTGGCTGCAAGGTCGCTGCCGCTGTTCATTTGCAGACACGCCACGCGAAAAAGCGGATTCATCGACAGACCCGGAAAAGAATGGTGTATTCGCGGCAGAGTACAGGTTGGCGATGCAACGGGCAAGACTGACTGACCGGCCGGTGATACTCAGCCGAGGGTGAAATAGAACGTCGCGCCCTCTCCCGGTTTCGCGTCCACCCACACGCGGCCGCCATGTCGCGCCACGATGCGCTGAACGATGCTCAAACCGATTCCCGATCCTTCAAACTCCTCCCGGGAATGCAGACGCTGAAACGGGGCAAACAACTTGTCTGCATACCGCATGTCGAATCCGACGCCGTTGTCACGGACGAAATAGGCATCGACATCATTCCATTGCGTGATTCCAAATTCGATACGCGCGCCATCCGCATTGGCAGTGAATTTCCAGGCGTTGCCAAGAAGATTTGCCACCAATATACGGAACAGTCCCGGGTCCGCTGTTACCCGAAGACCCGGTTGCACCTGAGTGTCGATATGGCGTTGCTGCGGGGATTCGCGCAAGATGCATAGTTCCCGCTCCATCATTCCGCTCAGATCAAGCTCTTGACGGACCATCTCCACCCGTGACAGTCGAGACAAGTCCAGCAAATCGTGGATCAACCCCTCCATTTGCCGCACACCGTCCGAGATCCTCTTCAGATTTTTCAACGTCGGCTCATCGACGCCCTTGGGAGCGCTGGCTACCACCATCTTGCTGAACCCGTTGATGACACGCAACGGTGCGCGCAAATCATGGGAAACCGAGTAGCTGAATGACTCCAGTTCCTGGTTGACCCGCTTGAACTCCGCGGTCTGATGGGCAATACGATTTTCGAGATCCGCGTTTGTCCGCCGTAATTCGGCTTCCGTGCCTTTGCGTCCGGTAATATCCATAAACGCGATGCTGAAATAGACAGGAAGTCCCTGATTTCCGAGAATGGTCCCGATAGAGACCCATACGCAATAATGTTCGCCATCCCTGCGCCTACCCCAGACCTCTCCCTGCCAGGTCCCATTGGCGTTCACCGCGCGCCATGCTTCATCAAAAATTCCCGTCCACTGCCACTCGGCGACAAATTCACCGATGGATCGACCGATCACCCAATCAGCGTCACACCCGGTAATTCGGCTGAACGCCGGATTGACGAGAAAGATGCTGTTGTCGCAATCAATGATCATGATGCCTTCGGACGCGTGCAAAAAGACCCCGGCAGCCAGTTGCATCCTGTCTTCCGTCCGCCGGTGGCGATGGATATCGTGACAGGTTATGACCATCAGTCCCCGTTCTTGCGCAGGATCAAGCAATGGTGTCAGACTGATTGAAACCTCTAACGACGACCCATCGCAATGCAGGCAGGTCAACTGACGGCGAGCAGCGCGTCCACCGCGCATCAGGATGCTCAGATGCAGCGCGCTTTGTTCGCGCGCCTTGTCCTCGACCAGTTTAAGGACTGAGGTGCCAACCATGTCGGTGGCCCTGTAGCCGAACAGGCGCTCCGCCGCGCGATTCCAGGCCTGCACCGTACTGTCAGCCGAGCAGCAGACGATCGCATCGACAGATTGCTCGACAAAGGAAGCCAGGCTCACTTCTGCCAACGCGCCGACCGCAACGGGTTTGTGGACTATTCCTTGTTCCGGCATTCGATGCTTCTCCTCGCCACAAGATTACTTACGGGGGATGACAATTGCATGATTCGCCGGTCGAATCAAATCTAACAAAATGGTAGGTTTTTTATAACAAGCCTTTGATATTTAAAATATTTTTTATCAAAACCTGTCACAGCCAGTATGAAGCCTTACCGAAATGGGCGCGGATTGCGGCTCAACCGGTGAGAAAACTTTTTCCTTAACATCGGACTGCAACCGCCGGTGCCTCGTATGCGATCCTGGGCAAACTTTCCACTCAACGCAGGAACTTGGCCTCGAACTTGTCTGCGGGCATGGGAATTCCGAACAGATAGCCCTGCACCTCATCACAATGGTGCGCGCGCAGGAGATCAACCTGTTCTGCGGTTTCCACCCCTTCGGCGATCACGCGCAACCGCAGACTATGTGCCATTGCAATGATGGCCCGCGTAATCGACACATCATCCGCGTTACCGGGGATATCCTTGATAAAGGAACGGTCGATCTTCACGTGGTCTATCGGAAATCGCTTGAGGTAACTGAGTGACGAGTAACCGGTTCCGAAGTCGTCTATCGCGAGCTGTATGCCTTGCGCCTTGAGTTTGCGCAACACAATCGCTGCGTGTTCCGGGTTGTCCATCATCACGCTTTCGGTAATCTCCAGCTCCAGCCAGGTCGGATCGAGTTTGGTTTCTTCAAGCACGCGCGTCACGGTGGAATGGAAAATGTCCTGAACAAACTGCCGTGGCGAAAGATTCACTGCCACCCGCAGCGGCGGCGCACCCCGATCCCTCCACGATCTTACCTGCGCGCAGGCCGTGCGCAGCACCCACTCACCAATCGGCAGGATCAGGCCGGTCTCTTCAGCCAGTGGTATGAATTTGTCCGGCGGAATCATGCCCACCCCCGGCTGCCGCCAGCGCAACAGGGCTTCCATGCCGGTAATGCAGTTCGTTGTCAGATCGAACTTCGGCTGGTAATACAGTTCGAATTCGTCGCGCTCCAGAGCACGGCGCAAAAGCCGCTCCAGCACCAGCCGCTCGAACGAGCCCTGGTTCAACTTCGCGGAATAAAACTGGAAATTGTTCTTGCCCAGTTCCTTGGCCCGTGACATCGCGCTGTCAGCGTTTTTCAATATGGTCTGTGCGCTCTGGCCGTCGCCCGGGAAAGCGCTGATGCCGATGCTGGCCGTGAGATGATAGTCGTTGTCCAGCAGCTGGATCGGTTCGGCGATCGCCGACAGCAGGCGCTGCGCTGTCTGCGCGGCATCTGCAGGCATCACACAGTCGCGGAGCATCACCACAAATTCATCGCCGCCGAACCGGGCCATGGTTGCGCGCCGCGGCAGCGCGTCGGCGACGCGTTTTGCGATCTGCCGCAAAATCGCGTCGCCGGAATCGTGACTCAGAGTGTCGTTGATCAGCTTGAACCGGTCGAGATCGATGAACAGCACTGCAACCTGTTTTCCGGAAAAAACCGACTCCGACAGCGCCTGCTCAAGAAGCTGGCTGAACAGCAGCCGGTTCGGAAATCCGGTCAGTTCATCGTAGTTAGCGAGCTGCCTGATCCGCTCTTCCGCCCGCCTGCGGCCAGTGATGTCACGGATGATCCCGGCGAATTTGGTGTGGCTTTTTACGCGCATCACACCCAGGGTGAGTTCGATCGGAAACAGCCCGCCGCCGCGGCGGACCGCTCTCAGTTCGCGGCCTACACCCACAATTTCGCTTTTTCCCGGCAATCCCTCCTTCGACAATACGCAGGTCTGGATATCGCGTTGCCCGCTTGCACCGATCAGGGTATCTATGTTCAGCCCGATCAGTTCCGACGCCTTCCAGTCAAACATCCGTTCGGCCGCGGCATTGACAAATTCGATGATCCCGCCTTCGTCAATCACAACGATGCCGTCTGCAGCGGTGTCGACAATCGATTTGATCATTGCCTCACTTGTGCGCAGATTTTCCTCCGCGGCCCGGCGCGCCTTGCGTTCGGCGGCGTCCGTCAATTCGCGATGCACGGCCGGCAGCAGACGGCGCAGGTCATGCTTCATAACGTAATCATGGGCACCGGCACGCATTGCCTGCACCGCGGTATCCTCGCCGATGCGTCCGGATACCAGAATGAACGGAAGATCGGGGCAAAGGGACGAGACAATCTCCAGCGCCTCGAGTCCGTCGAACTGCGGCATCGAATAGTCCGAAATGACCAGATCCCAGTCCTGGCCCTGGAGTTGCCCGTTAACGCCGGCTCGCGTCCAGACGCGCTCCCAAGCCACATCATATCCGCCAGCAATGATCGCCTCCACGATGAGCAGCACATCGCCTTCACAATCATCGATGCACAGCACCCGCAACGGTTCGCGCTGCGGTGATTGTGTCCGGCAGGAGTCGCTGTTTCCCGTCGCCACCGCCGCGTATCTGGCTGCCGGGATCATCGGACCTGGCACCGGTTTGTGCCGGTAACCCGCGGGTTTGCGCTGCGGCTTTGTTCAGTCATTGGTCATACCATCCGCAAGTATTGGGAAAGATACAAAAAAACGCGCCCCCTCGTCCTTGGCGCCTTCCGCCCAAACCAAACCGCCATGACGGCCAACGATGCGCGCGACGATAGCCAGCCCGGCGCCACCTCCTTCAAATTCATGGGACACATGCAGACGCTGAAAAATCCTGAACAGCCGGTCAGCAAATTTCATGTCGAAGCCAGCGCCATTGTCGGTTACGCAGATGACGATATCCGTATTCTGCTTCCAGGCCGCGATTTCGATCTGTGGACATACGCGTCCGCGCGTGAATTTCACTGCGTTTCCCAGAAGCTGGAAGAGCACCCGGCGCAGCAGCATGCGATCGGCCCAGACCACCGGAAGGTCGCTCACCTGCCAGTCGATCCGACGATCCAGGATCAGTGGCGCCAGCTCGTCTATGACCTCGCCGATCATCGGTTGCAGGACGACCGGGGATTGCTTGAGTTCGCCGCTGGTATTACGGGCATAAATGAGAAGGTCATCAACCATCCGTGCCATGTTTGCACACGCCGCAGAAATCTTGTCGAGGCATTGCCTGCTTTCTGCATCAAGCCCCGCTGTCGCACGGTTGCGGAACATCGCAACGAAGCCGTCAATATGGCGTGCTGGAACACACAACTCATGCGACACCGAATAAATCAGCGCTTCCATGTCCCGGTTTGCGGCCGCGACGATACGGTCCTGCTGAACCAGCACCGCACCACCGGCCGTTGCTGCCTGGGGCACTGAAGTCCCGTTGCTGTTGTTTTCATTGACCATACGATGTTGGGTTGCAGAATTGACGATCGCAGCTAACTGACTGATTTACATTGGTTTTCATGCAACTCCCCGCTCACCGGCATCGGGCGCGCTTGCTGCCGCTACCTTGCTGACACTACCTTGCCGACACTACATTAAGCCCGCCATTTGTTCTTGCCGGCACGATCTCTCCTTACCTGTCGAATACCAGCCGGCGCCTGACGACTCGTGCCCGCAGCCATCCGCATTCGCAGCCTCTTGGAACGGGGGTCAGCGCATTCACCCTGCCTTTCAGATATCGGCACATGCGGGCCTGAACTTAAATTTCCCCACCGGCAGTCTCGAAAGGCGGAGGGCATCGTATTCGTTTATCATGCCCGGGCTCACGGTTTTAGCATCCCGCTTGCATGTGACTTTCTACCCTTGACTTTCTTGGGCACAATCATCTTGGGCACGATCATCTTGGGCACAATCAGTCTGTGGGTGGCAACTCTCTTGCGCTTAGAATTGCTGCAATTAAATACGCAAAGATAGCGATTTCTTCAATGACCCGCCCGCTTCGTCTACTGCTGATTGAAGACTCCGAAGAAGATGCCGAACTGCTGCTCGCAGAGATCAAAAGTGGCGGTTACGCAATCACTTGCCTGCGAGTGGACTCTGCCGCCGCCACGCGTCGGGCACTGGCATCAGAGTCATGGAACATCGTGATCTCCGACTACTACATGCCCCAGTTCACCGGGCTTGACGCCGTACGGATCGTTCTGGAGCATGACCCCGATCTTCCAGTAATCATCACTTCCGGCAATATCGGCGAAGATATCGCGGTGGAGGCAATGCGCGCCGGGGCACGCGATTACATGATGAAAAACAATCTTTCCCGCCTGACCCCGGCCATCGACCGCGAACTGCACCAGAGCCAGTTCCAGCGCGAGGCACGGCGGGCAAGTCTGGCGCTGGAAGAAAATGAGGCGCGGTTTCGCGCCATTGTCTCGAATATTCCGGGCATGGTCGTGCAGTTGATAGTCAATGCAGGAGAACCCCTCCGCTTCACTTATGCAAGCGCCGGAATCAAGGATCTGCTGTCCACAACGCCCCAGGCACTTCTTGAAAGCAGCGACGTATTCTTCCGCCGGTTGCTTGACGGGGGACCATCTGGTCTGCTTCACCGCCTGGTTGAAAGTACACGGACTCTGCGACCGTTCTACTGGGAAGGCATGATCAACAACGGCACTGGCGATGTCATCCACTGGCTCGGCGCACACATGAGTCCCTACCCGCTTGGCAGCGGTGCCGTCCAGTGGGACGGCATCATCCAGAATATTACCCAGCGCAAAAAAGCCGAAATCGAGCTAAGACGCTCGCGTGAGCAACTCTCCGCGCTTTCCGCGCATTTGCAGAAGGCCAAGGAAACCGAACGCGCAAGGATTTCCCGTGAAGTGCATGACGATATCGGCGGAAACCTTACAGCAATGAAATTCGACGTGCTTTGGCTGATCAATCGCCTGGGCAGTTCGGACGCCGAGGCCTTGACCAGGCTACAGTCGCTGGATGCACTCACAGCCCGCACCATGAATACGGCATCCCGCATTGCGCACGACCTGCGCCCCCCCCTTCTCGATCTGGGCCTGCTTGCCGCAGTGGAATGGGAAGCGTCGGAATTTGCCAAACGCATGGGAATTCCATGCACGATCCAGTGCGAGGATGAAGAAATCGCGGTTGATCCGGAACGGGCCAATGCGCTGTTCAGCGTCTTCAGGGAAACCCTGACCAACATCACAAAACACTCATCGGCGACCCGCGTCGACGTGGAAATCGAAATTGACGATGAAAACTGCACCCTTACCGTCGCCGACAACGGCCGCGGCATCACCCAGACGGATTTGCTCAAGGAAAAATCTTTCGGATTACGCGGTATGCTCGAACATGCGCGCAATCTGGGCGGCGAGATCACCTTTAACAGCAGCCCGAATTACGGCATGACGGTCATTGCACGATTGCCGCTGACTGTCACCACTCCCGATCAAGACAACCAGTACAGTCAATCAGAATTGCCATGGTTAGAGTCATAATTGTTGACGACCACGCCATCCTCCGTCGGGGATTGGCACAGATCATCAACGAAAGCGGGACGTTAAGAGTCGAAGGAGAAGCGGAAACCAGCTCCCAGGCACTGAAGGTGCTCAGGAAAACACCGTGCGAGGTGGTGGTCCTCGACATTTCCCTTCCGGACCGCAACGGTATCGAGACGCTGAAGCTGATCCGCAAGGAATTTCCCCGGTTGAAGATACTGGTACTTTCAATGCACCCCGAGAACCAGTATGCGCTGCACGCCCTCAAGGCAGGCGCTGCGGGTTATCTGACCAAACAGAGCGCACCTGCTGAACTGGTGAAAGCGATCGAGCAGGTCAGCCGCAATCGAAAATACGTAACTGCGGCAGTTGCCGAGGAACTGGCCAATTCGATTGGCGACGACGATATCGAGGCTCCGCACAAGAAATTATCGATCCGTGAATACCAGACCCTGTGTCTGATCGCATCGGGAAAATCACTCACGGAAATAGGCCAGCAGATGGCCATCAGTGTCAAGACGGTCAGTGTCTATCGCGGCCGCGTTCTCGAAAAAATGCGGATGAAACACAATGCGGAGCTGACGCATTACGCGATAAAAAACAATATCGTCAACTAGTTACACCTCTTTTGAGCAGGATTGCACGGTCGCGATCCCGCCGCGGAAGCCGCCTTCCGCCTCCCCTGCATAAGAAGCGCTTACGGATTCAAGTTTTGCCTGCATCCAGCCGATAAGTTGACTAATCAGATGAACTTGATCGATCGCTTGGCGTGGTAACGGCTCGCCCAATCGGGAAAAGGGGAACGGGATGGCACGGCAAAGCAAATCGAGTGAATTGGCACGGCAGACATTGCTGGAACTGGCGGCACGCAAACTCGAGCCCACACCCGACAATTATCGCGCCCTGTATGCTGAGATCGCCGGCATCGACGACAGTTGCAAGGACCACAGCCCCGAGACCGTTCTGCGCGATTTTACCGCCCGTCTGCACGGCAACTCGAAGGGCCTGGCGCATCTGGGGAAAACGCTGACCGCAGCGGTTGATTCCCGCGACTGGCAGAAAGTGCAGCGCGGTCTGGACCTGCTGGTCGACCGTGCATTTACCCAACACCAACCAGCGGCAGACGGCGCCGCCGCGCAGCAAGTCACTGCACGGCTATACGCATTGCTCGCACAAACGCTGGAAACAGGTATCAGCACGCAATTGATCGGAACCCCTTCCCTCTTGAGCGAAGCCGCATCGCTCGCAGAATACCTGCGCGAGGGTGCGGCTGTGGACATGGACAGGCTTCAGCAGCGCCTCAAGTCTCTCTGGCGTGGAATCGAGCTGCAAGGCAAGCAGCAGACCGGGCTGCAAAGCGCCTTGCTGGATCTGCTACGGCTGATGATCGACAACGTTGGCGAACTGGTCGCCGATGACCGCTGGCTCACCGGGCAAATGCAGGTTGTGACGCAGGCGATCACCGGTCCGCTCAGTCTGGACGCGCTGGAGGTGGCGCGGATCAACCTGCAGGAAGTGATTGCGCGGCAACGCCAGCTCAAGCAGAGCCTGTCCGAAGTACGTTCCACCCTCAAGCAGATGGTGGTGGCCTTTGTCGACGCATTGGGAAAACTATCGGAGACCACAGGCGATTACCACGACAGCATAGAAAATCTCTCGCAGCAGATTCGCCACACCGACGACGTGAACCAGCTCAGCCAATTGCTGGAAGAAGTTCTGCGTGAAACCCGTGACGTGCAGGCGAGCACCTTACGCTCGCGCCAGGAAGTATTGGACGCACGGCAGAAGGTGGACGAAGCCCAGCGCAAGGCTGCGCAACTCGAAGCCGAACTTCAGCAGGTCAGCGAACAGGTGCAGAACGATTACCTGACCGGGACCCTGAACCGGCGGGGGCTGAAGGAAGCCTTTGACCGCGAACTGGCGATCGCCGAACGGGAAAATACCCCAACCAGCATCGCTCTGCTCGACATCGACAACTTCAAGGACTTGAATGACAACTTCGGTCACCAGGTCGGAGACCGTGTACTCACCCACCTTGCCACACTGATCAAGGACACCGTGCGTCCTGGCGACCGGGTTTCGCGTTACGGCGGCGAGGAGTTCCTGATTCTGCTGCCCAATGCAGATATCGATCAGGCCATGGCAGTGCTGACTCGCCTGCAGCGCGCGCTGACCAAACATTTCTTTCTTAACGATGAAGCGCCGCTGCTGATCACTTTCAGCACCGGTGTCACGCGCCATCTGCCGGGCGAAACGCAGGATGCAGTGATTAATCGCGCCGACCAGGCCCTCTATCAGGCGAAACGCAGCGGCAAGAACCGGGTTGTAGCGCTGCTACCCGAAGGCATGGACTGGATACCGGAAACAGGTGCGCCGGCACTCGGTACCAGTGCCGCAGCCGCCTGAAGCGACTGCAACCGAATTGCCGCCCTGTTTGGCCTCTATTCAGGGCATGCAGCCGCGCCAGTCTTGATACTGTTCTTTTCCATGATTCCTGCGGGTTATGCCCGAATATTCAAAGGAAAGAACAATGGAAAGCAGCGATAAATCGCGATTGAAGCTGATTACGGGCACCTGTGCGCCCGTTCATCTCCGCCACGCAGTGCCCCCAAAGTCCCTGCGCTCGCCCTACGGCGCCTATTACCGGCGCATCAAAGCGTATGCAAATCGCATCCGAAAAACAGAAAATATCATTGAAATCATAGATATACTCGATCAAGCCCTGACCGAAACGCGACGCCTCGAAAACGCTGCCGAAGAACGCACAGCGCCGCACACCATGCACCGCGCAGAGTCGGAAATCCGCGCGCTGAAGGCCGAGCTTGAACAGTTGCGCGGCCTGGTGCATGTCGATCAACTGACGGGGCTGATGAATCGCGGCGGCTTGCAGGAAAGCTTTGCCCGCGAAGCGGCGCGCGCCGACCGCGCCGGCCGGGAACTGGCCGTGGCCCTGCTCGACCTCGACGATTTCAAGCTGATCAACGACCGCCATGGACATGCCTCAGGAGACCAGGCGCTGATCCATCTGGCGGCCATCATCCGCCATTCCATGCGACCCAGCGATGTCGTGGTGCGCTTCGGTGGCGAAGAGTTCCTGTTTCTGCTCCCTGATGCGGACGCGTGTCAGGCGACACGAGCACTGCAGCGGGTGCAGGACGACCTTGACCGCAGACCATTACATTTCTCTGGCCAGGGCCTGACCCTGGCATTCAGCGCCGGAATCGCGATGCGCCGCAACGGGGAAAGCTGCGAAGACGTGGTGGCACGGGCGGATTCAGCCCTCTACGCAGCCAAGCGCGCAGGAAAACGCCAGGTGCGCCGATCGTCGCCGCCCCTCTCCGTCGGCAGCCCCGTGAAACACGCTTGAGGCAGGCGGCGGATACGGAACCGGCAAATCCGCCTGCACGGTTTACGGTCTTCAAGCTGCCGCTGCGCTGGTTCCGCAACCGGGTTCCAGGCGCAGCGGGAAATTAAAGTCCTACCTGACCGGTGCCGTAACTGACTATGACGGCGGTTCACGCACGTGGGTGTGGCAAACCAAAGTCACGGCACGAAGCCGCTCAAATTCAACCGCCTCAAGGAGAACTGAAATGCAAGTCATCAACACCAATATCGCCTCACTGAACGCGCAACGCAACCTCAACGCGTCGCAATCTTCGCTCGCGACTTCGCTCGAGCGGCTGTCCACCGGCCTGCGCATCAACAGCGCCAAGGACGATGCAGCCGGTCTCGCCATCTCCGAACGATTCACGGCACAGATCCGCGGCCTCAATCAGGCCGTGCGCAACGCCAACGACGGCATTTCCCTGGCGCAAACGGCCGAAGGCGCCCTCGGCGAAATCGGCAACAACCTGCAGCGTATCCGTGAACTTGCGGTGCAGTCCGCCAACAGCACCTACAGCGCCAGCGACCGCGCGTCGCTGGATGCGGAATCCGCGCAGCTGATTGCCGAAATCACCCGCGTTGCCGGACAGACCGCGTTCAACGGCACCAACCTGCTCGACGGCAGCTTCACTTCGAAATCGTTCCAGGTCGGTGCCAACGCCAACCAGACGATCACCATCGCCTCAATCTCCGATGCGCGCGCCACCGGCCTCGGCAGCAACGTCCTCACTGCTGCCGGCACTTTGATGGGCGCGACCAAGGCTGCAGCCACCGACCTCACCGGCGGCAACACGGTGGCGGTTGAAGCGGGATTGACCGTCACCACGGCCAACGGCGGCACCACGGCGGCCTTCGGCTACGCAGCAGGTGCCGATGCCAAGGCGATCGCTGCCGCGATCAACACCAATGCGTCCAGCGTCGGCGTCACCGCGACGGCTTCGAACAGCGCCACACTGAGCGGCATATCCGCCGCGGGCACCGTGAGCTTCACGCTCAACGGCAGTGCGATTTCCGCCGCAGTGACCGATCCGACCGACCTGACCGCGCTGATGGGTGCAATCAACGGCGCGGCAGGTGCCACCGGGGTTACTGCGAGCTTCTCGTCGACGTCGGCAAAAAGCAGCCTCACGCTGTCGACCACCGACGGCCGCGACATCAGCGTTCTCGACTATGCCAACTCGACCGCCGGCAACCAGACCGCAACTTTCTCTGCCGTAACGCTGACCGAGGCCAGCACTGATTCCTCGATCAAGACCGGCTCGGTCTCGGTGGCAAGCAGCAAAGGCGCGATCACGCTGGCCGGACACAATGCCGACGTGTTCAACAGCGCTTCCAGCACCTTCTCCTCAATGGCATCGGCCAGCCTGTCCAGCGACGCGAATGCGCAACTCGCCATCGCGGTTGTTGACGCCGCGTTGAACCAGATCAATACCATGCGCGGTGATCTCGGCGCCTATCAGAACCGCTTCTCTTCGACGATCGCCAACCTGCAAACCACGTCGGAGAACCTGTCGGCTTCGCGCAGCCGGATCCAGGACGCCGACTTCGCTATGGAAACGGCCAACCTGACGCGCGGCCAGATCCTGCAGCAGGCGGGTGTGGCGATGCTGGCGCAAGCCAACGCATTGCCGAACAACGTGTTGTCCCTGCTCCGCGGCTAAAGCGGAGATTGACCCGGCCGGCCGCAAGCCGGCCGGGGTTTTACCACAGAGATTGTTTTGCCAACCCCCTGCGGGTTGTCAAAACAAGTTCAGGAACTGAAAACCATGCTGCCCGGTCCACTGCAGGCGCCCACCACAACAGGTATCCACGCCTTCAGGCCTGGTGCCGCGAAGGCAGTGCAGCCTGCAGCGCCGAAAACCGTGGATAAGGCCGCAATGCGCGAAGCCATTGTCATCGCCAACAAGGCCATGCAATCGCTCGAATATGGACTGGAATTCAGCATGGACAACGAATCAGGCGAGATGATGGTGCGGGTGATTGACCGCGCAACCCGCGAGGTGATCCGGCAGATCCCCTCCGAGGAGATGCTGGCGATCGCCCGCGCGCTGGACCGCCTGCGCGGCCTGTTGGTGAATCATGATGCTTAACGCGGGGTAATCTGCCATGCCCATCGCCTCTGCGGGAATCGGCTCCGGTCTGGATGTCAATGGCCTGGTCAGACAATTGATGGCACTCGAAAGCCGGCCGTTGACGACGCTGGCCACGCGGGAAGCCAAATACCAGGCCCAACTGACCGCCTACGGCAGCCTCAAGGGCGCGCTCTCGGCATTCCAGATCAGTGTTGCAGCGCTGGCCTCCCCCACACGTTATTCCACAGTCAATGCCAGCGTCACCGACGCTGCGGTCGCCACCGCCAGCGCCAGGGCGAATGCCGTGTCCGGCACCCATACCCTGGAAGTCCAGGCACTGGCACAAGCGCAAAAGCTGGCCTCGGCGGCGCTCCCGTCAGCAACAGACGCAATCGGCAGCGGCACTCTGAGCATCCAGTTCGGCACCTATTCCGCCGGCAACTTCACCTCCAACCCGGACAAGGCGGTAAAGACCATCATCATCGGCAGCGGCAACTCTTCGCTGGCCGGGGTACGTGACGCCATCAACGCTGCCGCCGCAGGCGTTACCGCCAGCATCATCAATGACGGCAGCGGTAACCGCCTCGTCCTCGCCTCCAATGACACTGGTCTCGCCAACGCACTCCGGATCACCGTTGCTGACGATGATCTGGTCAACACCGACCAGTCGGGCCTCTCTCGGCTGGCCTATAACGCCGCCACCGGGGGTGTCAGCAACCTTACTCAGACCGCTGCGCCTGGAAATGCGGCGCTGGTAATCGACGGTATCGCGATCATCAAGGCATCGAACACCGTGGATGATGCGCTTGAAGGCATCACCCTGAATCTGCTCAAAGTCAGCACACCCGGGACGACTGCGATCAGCGTCAGCCGCGACAACACCAGCGTGCAGTCCGCCGTACAGTCCTTCGTAAAAGCCTACAACGACCTCAACAAGACCGTCACCGACCTGTCGAAGTACGACGCCGCGACCAAACGCGCCTCGACTCTGACCGGCGAAGCCACGCTGCGTTCTGTGCAGTCCCAGATGAAAGGCGCCCTCAACAACGCACTGTCATCCGCCGGGGGCGGATTCAGCACCCTTGCCGACATCGGCGTCACCTTTCAGAAGGACGGCACACTCAAGCTCGATGCGAACAGGCTGAATACGGCTCTCGCCGATCCGGGCCGCGACATTGCTACGCTGTTTGCAGTGGTCGGCAAACCCGCCGACAGCCTGGTGTCCTACGCCGGGTTCACCGAAGACACGCGGAATGGCACATATCTGCTGAACGTCAGCCAGATTGCCACCCAGGGGCGCGCAGTCGGCAGCGGCCCCGCTGCCCTCACCATCAGCGCCGGCGTCAACGACACCCTGGACATGACCGTCGACGGGGTTGCAGCATCGCTGACCCTTGATGCCGGCACCTACACGGCGGACGCTCTCAGCGCCACCATCCAGTCCAGAGTGAACGGTGCGACAGCATTGACGGAAGCCGGCATCACCGTTTCAGTCACCCATGACGCAGGGGTGCTAAACATCACCTCCAGACGTTACGGCGCCTCATCCAGCGTGACCGTCACCGGTGGCAATGGAAAAATCGACGTCTTTGGCGCGCCGCTGGAAACCTCAGGCGTCGATGTCGCCGGAACAATCGGCGGCACGGTTGCCGTCGGATCCGGCCGCACCTTGACTGGCAGCGCAGATGCGAGCGGCCTTGCACTGCTGATCCAGGGCGGCACCACCGGATTTCGCGGCTCGGTCACGCTGACCCGGGGATACGCCTATACGCTGGAAAAACTCGCGGCAAGAATGCTCGACAACGACAGCCTGCTCGACGGTCGTATCGACGGCATCAACGCATCGATCAAGGACATCAACGCACAGCGCGATGCGCTGTCGCGTCGACTGGAGGTCATTGAAAAACGTTACCGCGCGCAGTTCAGCGCGCTGGACGGCATGATCGCCAGCATGAGCAAGACCAGTGATTTCCTGCAACAACAACTGGCAAACCTGCCCAAGAGCAGTTAGCAACGGCAAATACCAAGGAGAATGAAATGTTTGCAACAGTGCGTAATCAGCTTTCCGCCTATCAACGGGTGTGCGTAGAAACCGATGTGCTCACCGCGGATTCGCATAAACTCGTGCTGATGCTGTTCGAGGGCGCGCTGCTTGCACTTGCCGATGCACAATTGCACATGCAGCGGCGCGAAACCGCCGAAAAAGGACTCGCACTCTCCAAAGCGCTGATGATCATCGACGGCGGGCTCAAAGCCAGTCTCGACGTCAAGGCCGGGGGCAAGCTTGGCGAGCATCTGGCAGCGCTTTACGATTACATGTGCGACCGCCTGCTACACGCCAACCTGCATAACAGGGTGGATATCGTCGAAGAAATACGCCAGCTTTTGCTCGGGTTGCGCGGTGCATGGCTGCAAATCAGCCCTGAAAAAACACAACCACCGGTGCATCAAGCCTACGCCGCTCAATCTGTCGTTGCCACCCAAAGCAGCACTTCAGTTCTGGCCTGACACCAATGGATAATCAACAGGTTATCGCAATATTCGAAGATGCAGCCAGACTGACCCGGGAGATGCTGGGGGACGCGCGCGCGCAACAGTGGGATAACGTCGCGGCCAAGGAAAAACGGTGCGCCGAAGAGCTGGCCAGACTACCATCAACCATGCCCGGGGAGGCAGATCCCGTGCACCAGCGACGCAAGGCCGAGCTGATCCGCGACATGCTCGAAAATAACGCCGAGATCCGCATGCTGGCCGAGCCCTGGCTCGCGCGTCTGTCCGAACTGATCGGCTGCACCCGGCAGCAGTCACGCCTGCACCGCATGTATCGCGATTGATGAAACTGAATCGACGCAACCGTACCCCCCATGTTCAACCGACTTGCAGACCGCGTGCGACTGCGCACGCAAAACGGCGCATCTGAAACGTCCCGAGGTCCTGCTGCATCCCCGGGTGCGCGGCCACGCGAACTCGCGCCGGGTGATATCGTGCAGGGATATGTGGAGTCGGTGCAAGATGACGGCATCGCAAAAGTGTTTATCGAGCACCGTCCTTACCTGCTGCGGTTGCCGATCGACGTAAAAGCCGGTTATGCACTGCAGTTGACGGTGAGCGCGCGCGATCCGGCGCTGCGCTTTACGCTGAGCGAAAATCCTGATTCGCCAGATCCTGGCACCCGCTTGAGCGAGGCTGCCCGGTTCATTACGGCGCTGCTGGCGGAAAGCGAGAAATTGCCGGTAACGCGCGCAGTAACAGGCGGCATCCCCCTGTTGCCGAATCCGCCGCTTGACGGCGCCGAGATGGCGGATGCGCTGCAGCATGCTTTCACCGAAAGCGGCATGTTCTATGAAGCCCACCAGGCGCAATGGGTTGCCGGTGAACGTCCACTGGATTCGCTGATGAACGAGCCGCAGGCGCGGCTGTCGCCGCTCACCCCGGGCAGCACGAACGAATCCGACGCCACTGGCGCGACCATCATTCAGAACACAGACGAACTGCCGGTACATCGCGATGCATTGCCCATTGTCAGACAGCAACTGGAGACTCTGGACAGCCGGAAAATCGTATGGCGGGGCCTGGTCTGGAACGATCAGCCTCTGGAATGGCACATTTCCCAACCGGCAACCGGCGGCCAGGCGTTCGATGAGGAGCCAGCCTGGCATGCGCGTCTCGTGCTCACCCTGCCACGCCTCGGCACTCTGGCGGTGACATTGCTCGTCAGCAGCCGTGCTGCGTCCATCAGCATCGAGCCCACTGCGTCAGAAACTGCAAAGGAGATCGCCCTGCACCGCAAAAGACTGTTGCAGGCACTGCAAGCCTCTGGCATCCACCCAGTCACCGTATCGATTGACATCGATGAAATACGCTGAGACAAAAACGTCCGCCATCGCGCGGGTATACAGCGTACGCGGGGAAACGACATGTGCTTCGGCGCAGGATGATCGACTAATCGCAGAGAACATTATCCGAACCTCGCGCGAAGCAGGCATCTACGCCCACCAATCTCCATCGCTGGTCGCGTTGTTGATGAAAGTCGATCTTGATGCCCGGATCCCGCCCCGGCTGTACACGGCAACCGCGGAATTGCTGGTGTGGCTGCATCAAATCGACACCACTGCCAAACCGGGAAACGCCTCGCAGAAGGGTTGAAAACGGGCTGCGCTGCCCGGCGATGCGCGGTCACCGGCAATTGCCGCGGTCACACGAATTCCCCGGATTATTCCGCCCTGTTCCGCGCTTTGCATGCAATGCGGTTCGCTAGACTTGCGCTACAGGATACCGCTCAACCACGTTCAGACATAGTCAACTGCAGACACAGGACCGCGCACCATGGCTGTATCACACAACGCCTTCATGATCGGGGCAAAACTCGAAATCCTGCATATCCTCAACGCGCTGATGCGCAAGGCGGCGCTGATCACCGTCAACATCGATGCCCGCGAGTTCTTCCTGACCTCGCTGCTCGGCATCGATGAAAAGTCGAACCGCCTGTACTTTGAACGCGGACGAGCCTCAGCCGGAATCCCGAACATCAGGACAGACCGGAAAATCTCATATCGAACCAAACTCGATCAGGTGGAGATCCGCTTCAGTAGCACCGGCATGCGCAGCACGATTTATGCCGGAAACGAGGCTTATGAAATTCCATTGCCTGAAGAATTGCAGCGTATACAGCGCCGCGATTCGTACCGCGTACAAACCCCGCTGATCAAGGCGCTTAAATGCCGGCTCACCCGCGAGGACGCACCAAAATTGGACGCTGTGGAACTGAACATCATCAACATCAGTTGCGGTGGCATCGCAATCCAGTGTCCGCCTGAACAATTCAAACCGCAAATCGGCGACCGCTACGATTGCTTACTGCTGCTTCCGGGCTCGTCGGGACTTCAGGTGACTGTGACGGTCTGCGATACCAATGAAACCAAACTGCTGAACGGCAACAAGAGCCGGCATACGGGCTGCGCCCTTGTCGCACCTCCGGAAAGCACGCGTGCAGCCATCCAGCGCTATATCATGACAATGGAGCGGCAGCAGCGCATGCAACACGCAGCGCACAATTGAGAAACGGGCAAATCGCCCTCCACACACAAGACGACCATCACTGGTCAGCCGAGCAGATTTCTCGTCGCCTCCACCGCCTTGTCCAGCTCTTCGCCTGCCGAATCAAGGTCGGCGTCTCCCGGAAACAGCTGTGCTTTTGATGCTGCCGCGTCAAGATCCCCGGGAGTTGCAAGCGCTTCGCCATACCCCCTGGAGCGAGCCAGCAGATTGGCCAGGTGCACAATCAGCAGCTGGCGGGACATCGTCTTGGCGCTGCCAAGATCATCGTGGTATCCGGCCACGACCAGGAAATCTTCGTCAAACCGCCAGCGCCGCATCAGAGCAACGCCGAACTGCGCATGATGGGTGCGCAGGAACATGCGAAACAGGGCAGCGCCTTCTTCGCCTTCGATGAGTTTGCCGCCGACATCGGACTGTGCAATCGCATGCAGCATGGCCAGCTTGCCGACATCGTGCAAAAGGCCGAGCGAGAACAGCTTGGTGGTGGGAGCCCTTTCAACCAACCGCCCCAATATCATGCATGCGTGGGCGCAAGCCATGCTGTGCACCCACAGTTCATCCAGGAACGGCATATATGCAGGACTGCGCGAGCTGTAAAGCGAACGTTTTGCCAGCATCTCGGCCATGTTGCATGCACCCGCGAGGCCGATGCGGCTCACCGCGTTTTCGATGGTGTCAACCTTGCGGACATTCGCATACTGTGCCGAGTTGGCGACCTGGAGCAGTTTCGCACTGACTGCCGCGTCCTGTGAAAGCAGCCGGGAGATCTCGCTGATACCGACGTCGGTGTCCAGCAGTTCACGCAACTTCATCGCGATCTGCGGATAGGCCGGAAGCGCGAGATCGCCGCTGCGCAGACGCACCGCCAGTTCTTCATTGAAGCTGCGCTTCGGAGATACCGGCACCACCGGCCGTGCCGCGCCAACGGCATGGTCGCGCCCCGCCTTGGCGTCATTCTCCAGTTCGCCAATGCGCTTGCGCAACTCGGCCACCTCGCTTCGTAGCGCAACACTGGCGCAATTTCTCGAGATCACTTCTTCCAAAGCTTGCGGCACTATGTCTTCGTAGGCTTTCACCTTCACCAGATAGCAGGCGGCACCCTTGCACATCGCGGTGACAGCGCGAGCCTGGTCCTCCACCGTCGTGGTCACCAGCAAGGGCACGGGCATCCGCCTGAACGTTTCCAGCAAAGCGCCGGTTTTATCCCCGTCAATGATGTTCAGATCGAGGATCAGCGCAACCGACCCGGACACTGCGACGCTCAGCATGGCAGCATCGACCACGATTTTTACTTCGTACAGCGGCGCAAGCGCGGCCGACAGGGCGCGCGATTCTCCCGGATTGCGGTTCGCGACAATGACAGTTTTCAACATCTGGAAAAGTATCCTTTGACCCATGGTTCAACGGCCGGATACGCGGAATCTTTAAGCAGATTTGCGACGACGCATGGCGCCGGCATGAGCGGATTCCGGATCATGGCCCGCTTGAGAAACGGCGCAGGGAACAGCTTAAAACCGCCTGGTTATGGTTCCGGGTGCCTGCCGGCGGCGGTAGAACTATGCCTCTACACCTGCATGTTCATGATGTCGTGATAGGCAGAAACCAGCCGATTGCGTACTTGAACCGTCTGCTGGAACCCGATATTCGCCTTCTGCAGCGAAATCATCACGTCCTGCAAATTGGTGCCCGGAACACCCAGTTCGAACTGCTTTGCCATCTGGACGGCCTGTTGCTGGCGGCCGTTCACACTGTCGAGGGAAGTCTTGAAGACCGTCGCAAAATCCGCTTGCTTGATGCCATTAAGCTCAGCTGCAGGCGCTGCTTTGTTAATGCCGGTGCGCGCAGCCGCACTGCGCAACTGCGCAAGAACCTGGTCAATCGCACTGGTTTCCATGAAGCCTCCGGCCATCGGATGTCTGCTGCGTGATTGCCGTTGTGGCTGATCTGATCGCACCAGATGGAACGCATCATAAGAACACCCACCGGAGGCACAACGGCAAAACAGGACCGGAAAACCGGCGTTATCCGGCGCATCCCTCCCGGAACACGTGTTGATAATCGGATCACTGCCAAAAACACGGCATCAACGCTACAGATCACCGCATGAACAGCCGATAACGCCGATGGATACCCAAGCACAAACACTCGCCATCCCCGCACGGGGAGTCATGCCTCTCCTCAATCCGCAGCGTCTCGGGTTCATGCTGGCCACGGCTACTGTGGTCGCCGTGCTGGTCGCCGGATACATGTGGAGCCAGACACCCGACTATCGAGTGCTCTACGGCAACCTTTCGGACCGCGACGGCGGTGCCGTCATAGCCGCACTTCAGCAAATGAACGTTCCCTACAAGTTCGCTGAAGGCGGCGCATTGTCGGTACCGGCGGGACAGGTGCATGAGGTAAGGCTGCGGCTGGCAGGACAAGGACTGCCCAAGGGCGGACTGATCGGATTCGAAGTGATGGAAAGTCAGAAATTCGGTACCAGCCAGTTTGCCGAGCAAATCAACTACCAGAGGGGTCTCGAGGGTGAACTCGCACGCTCGATACAGGCCCTCTCCTCGGTGCAGAGCGCACGTGTCCATCTCGCACTGGCGCGACAAACCGCTTTCCTCAGGGAGCAGTCGAAACCCAGCGCCTCGGTGATTCTCGGCCTCTTCCCCGGGCGCACCCTGGATGCGACACAGGTCAGCGCTGTTGTTCACCTGGTCAGCAACAGTGTCCCCGACCTTCAGGCCAAGAATGTCAGTATCGTCGATCAGCACGGCAACCTGCTCAGCGCGCCCAGCACTGAAAGCGCACGCGGCGTCCTCGAACCGACGCAGATCAAATACCGCCACGATCTCGAGCAGAGTTACATCAGCCGCATTGAGGCGATAATCTCGCCGCTGACCGGCGCCGCGAATGTCCGGGCCCAGGTGACGGCCGATCTCGATTTCACCCAGAGCGAACACGCCGAGGAGATTTACAAGCCGAACCAGGCAACGGCGGATTCCGCGGTACGCAGCCGACAGACCAGCGAAACGAATGCCGCTAGCGCCGCAACGACAGGCGGCGTCCCCGGCGCGCTCTCCAACCAGCCGCCGGCCCAGCCGACCAGCCCGGTCACCGGCGTCGCCACCACTTTGACGGCACAACCGGCACCTTCCAGCGCGCGCAAGGATGCGACCATCAACTACGAGGTCGACCGAACCATACGCCACACGCGACAGGAACTCGGACGCATCAAACGGCTTGCCGTCGCGGTGGTCGTAAACCACCGTTCAAAAATCGACGCCAAGGGCAAGGAGACTCTGGCTCCGCTGAGCGAGGCCGAACTCGCGAAACTGACCAACCTGGTCAAGGAAGTGATGGGCTACAGCCAGGAACGCGGCGACACGATCAGCGTCATCAACAGCCCGTTCAGCGTCGCCGCGAAGGAGAAGCTGCCGGAAATTCCGGTGTGGAAAGATCCGGAAACGCTGGATCTCGCCAAGGTAATCGGCAAAAACGCGCTGATCGCGGGCGTGCTGCTGTTCATCGTGCTGGTTGTGCTGAAGCCGGTGCTCAAGTCCTACGCGCTGGTGGCACCGCTGCAGCTCGAATCCGGGACCGGCCGGACACCGGAAGAAAACCAGATCGCACAACTGGGCAGCTACGAGCAACAAGTCGACCACGCCAAACAGATTGCACGCTCCGATCCCAGGGTCGTGGCCAATGTGGTCAAGGATTGGGTAGGCAGTAATGGAAAATGACGGATTGACCAAAAGCGCCATCCTGCTGATGGCCATCGGGGAAAACGAGGCTGCCGAGGTGTTCAAACATCTCGGTCCGCGCGAGGTGCAGAAAATCGGCACCGCGATGGCGGCGCTGAAATCCGTCACCCGCGAGGAAATCACCGGGATCATCGGTGAATTCCGTGATCAGGCCGGGGAACAGTCGTCACTGACCATGGGATCGGGCGACTACATCCGCAAAGTACTGAGAAAAGCACTTGGCGACGACCGCTCTGCATCGGTCATCGACCGGATTCTCCAATCCGGCGACATCAGTGGCATAGACGGCCTCAAATGGATGAGTGCGAACGCGGTAGCTGAGTTGATCAGGAATGAACACCCCCAGATCATTGCCACCATACTGGCGCATCTGGAGCGCGATCAGGCGTCGGAAATACTGTGCCAGTTCACGGATCGCACGCGAAACGACGTGCTGCTGCGTATCGCGACGATGGACGGTATACAGCCCGCAGCCCTGCAGGAACTCAATGAAGTCCTGACCAAACTGCTGGCAGGAGGCGCCAGTGTCAAAAATGCCCCGATGGGCGGGATCCGCGCAGCCGCCGAGATCCTCAATTTCATGCCAGGGCCGCAGGAAACATCGGTAATCGACGGCGTCAAGGAATTCGATTCCGAACTCGCCCGGAAAATCGTCGACGAAATGTTCATCTGGGAGAACCTGCTCGAACTCGAAGACCGCGGGATACAACTGCTGCTGAAGGAAGTGGAATCGGAGGCGCTGATCCTCGCGCTCAAAGGCTCATCAGAGGCATTGCGCGAAAAAATATTCGGCAACATGTCGCAGCGCGCCGGCGAGATGTTGCGCGAGGATCTCGAGGCAAAAGGCATGGTGCGTGTATCCGAAGTCGAGGCAAAACAGAAGGAAATCATCACCATAGTCCGCCGGCTTGCCGAAGAAGGACAGATCACCGTGGGCGGTGGTGCGGAAGGCGGATATGTCTAGCAGCCCCTTGATCCCCAGGGAAAAACTTTCGGCCTATCAGCGCTGGGAGCTGCACTCTTTTGACCTTCCGGGTGGATTTGATCAAGCCGAGAGCCCGTCGGCTCCCGCCGCACGTGCAAACGACGCGACAGAGGCTCTACGGCGTGCCGCGTACGACGCCGGCCACGCCGATGGCCAGCGCGAAGTCAAGGCCAAGGCTGCCGCTGAAGCCGGGCAATTTCAGGAACTGCTGGCCAGCGCCGCGCAGCAAAACCGCTCAATTGGCGAACATCTCGCTGAAGAACTGCTCGGACTTAGCCTTGCAATCGCCCGGCAGATGGTCCGCCAGACCTTGACCGTGCGCCCCGAAGTCATTCTGCCGCTGATCAAGAATGCGCTCGCGGAAATTTCCACCGCATCCGCGCACCCCACTCTCACCCTGCATCCGGCCGATGCCGCACTGGTTCGCGCGCAGCTCCCCGACTCGCTGGCTGAGGGCAACTGGCAGATTGTCGAAGATGCCGCAATCGCGCGCGGTGGCTGCCTGGTGCACACCGCAGCCAGCCATGTCGATGCCACGGTTCAGGGCCGCTGGCAGCACCTGCTGAACCAGCTGGGGATGAACGGCTCGTGGCTGGACTGAAACAGCGCGCAGCACATCCGTCACTGGCACTGCCTCACGCGCATGTACATGCCCGTCAACCTGAAAAATTATTCGAAATTAATTACTTAAAATGACACCCGGGCCTTTCCTCAAAGACTGCGTCGATCTGGTTGCAACCACGCGCACCTTGCGCGTTTCCGGGAAACTGACGCGGGTCGCCGGAATGGTGCTGGAGGCATCGGGTCTGCGCCTCGCCGTCGGCAGTTGCTGCGAGGTGCTGTTGCCGCACCGCGCGAGTGTCGAGGCCGAAGTCGTCGGCTTCTCGGAAAACCGCCTGTTCCTGATGCCCGTCAACGATGTGGAGGGACTGATGCCGGGCGCGCTGGTGCGCTCGCTGGAAGCAAAGCCGCTGCGCCCCTCACTGGATGCGCCGCCGCGCCCGCGCCGCCGTGCTGCGGATCAGGCAAAACAGGTGCCCGTTGGCGCGGCACTGCTAGGGCGTGTGCTCGACAGCAATGGCACCCCCCTCGACCAGCTCGGCCCCTTGCACAACGAGCGCTATGTCTCGCTGCATAACCGGCCGCTGAATCCTCTGGAACGCGCGCCAATCACCGAAATCCTTGACGTCGGTGTACGCGCAATCAACAGCCTGCTGACCATCGGACGCGGCCAGCGCATGGGGCTCTTCGCGGGCAGCGGCATCGGCAAAAGCATGCTCCTCGGCATGATGGCGCGTTATACCAGCGCCGACGTGATCGTGGTTGGACTGATCGGCGAACGCGGACGCGAAGTCAAGGAATTCATCGAAAACATACTTGGCGCAGCGGGATTGGCGCGCTCCGTCGTAGTTGCGGCACCGGCCGACACCAGCCCGTTGATGCGCCTGCAGGGCGCGGCCTACGCGACCGCCGTTGCAGAGCATTTTCGCGATGAGGGCCGCCACGTGCTGCTGATCATGGACTCGCTGACGCGTTTTGCGATGGCGCAGCGCGAGATCGCCCTCGCTATCGGCGAACCGCCGGTGACCCGCGGTTATCCGCCATCGGTGTTTGCCAAGCTGCCGCAACTGGTCGAACGGGCCGGCAACGCCGGCCAGGGCGGCGGTTCGATTACAGCCCTCTACACGGTACTTGCCGAGGGCGACGACCAGCAGGACCCGATCGCCGACAGCGCCAGGGCGATCCTCGACGGCCACATCGTGCTGTCGAGGACACTCGCCGACCAGGGCCACTATCCCGCGATAGACATCGAGGCTTCGATCAGCCGCGCCCTTACCAGCCTGGTCGATGTCAGGCAATTTGAGCGGGTGCGCCAGTTCAAAAGCCTCTACGCCCGCTACCAGCGCAACCGTGACCTGGTCAGCGTCGGCGCCTACGCAGCCGGAAGTGATCCGGTGCTGGATCGCGCACTGTCTCTTTATCCGAAAATGGAAGCATTCCTGCAGCAGCATACCGATACCCGCGCCGCCTACCCGCAAAGCATTGCCGCACTCGACGGACTCCTCGGCGAGGCCGTCGCGACATGATGATTCCATCCAGTCCAGCGGGCGCTGAACGATGAATCGCGGATTCGTATTGCAGGGATTGCTCGAAATCGCCGATTCCGAAACGGGGTCGGCAGCGGTCAGCCTGGGCAAACTTGTACATCAACTGCAGCAGCAGGAGGAGAAACTGGCCCTGCTGGTGCAATACCGGAGCGACTACCAGTCGCGCCTGTCAGGCGCCACAGACAGCGGTCTCGATAGCAGGAATTTCCGCAACTTCAGCGCATTCATGAAACAACTCGAACAGGCGATCCACCAGCAGCAGGCCGTCGTCTTTGAGGCCCGCAGGTGTGTCGCCGCCGGCCGTCAGCGCTGGCAGGAAAAGCAGAAAAAATCAAAAGCTTACGGCACGCTCGCACAACGGGCATCGACCGCCGCAGTGCGGGCCGAGAACGGACGTGAACAAAAGCTGCAGGACGACTTCGCCAGCCGCACATCAAAAAACAAAATCCTCGCCGATCATTGACGGATCGGCCGCTACGGTCAACCCACACACCTCAACCTGAACGGGACACTCATGGAGATTTCTACAATAAATACACCCAAGCTGCCTGTAACCTCGCCATCCGGAGAAACCGAAGGTGAACCCGGCGCAGACGCCATCGACTCCATTGCGGCGGCCGATTTCCAGGAAATGTTGCAGGTGTTGATGCAGGGTGCCCCGAACGACGATACGGCTGCGGTCGGTATCATTCCCCCAGACGCCAATGTGGCTGCAAGCCAGTCTGAAGAAGAACATGCCGCCACGAGTTCAGGCATGGGCGCTCTCCTGCCCGGCGCGGCGTTCCCGCCTGATCTCATTCCCGCTTCAGCTGCCACTGGCATGCACGTAATGGCGCCGTCTGTGAATTCAGCCATTGCGACTGACGGGATTTCGGTCACAGGCGCCCCCCCGGTCCCGGCTGCACCGATATCCGACGCACCTGCCGATCCGCGCTCGGCGCGAACCCTGAACGCCCAAAACGACGCCGGCAACGAACGCTTCGCAGGAAATGCCGATGCGACAGGAAACCTGTCCGCTGCAACCGCATCCGGCCTTGCAGCACAACAGGCAGAAAACGCAACGGGCTACCGTGATCCAGGAGTAACCGCGCTTTCACTGCCGATGACAGCCTCTGTATTTCGCGGAGCCGATCATGCTGCGGCATCGCCGGCATCGCAACCGCGGCTCGAGTCACCGGTGGGCACGGCAGGCTGGAGTGGCGAATTCGCACAGAAGGTGATGTGGATCGCCGGCGACAGGCAGCAGTCGGCAGAACTGCATCTGAACCCGCCTGAACTCGGTCCGCTCAGCATCAGGCTCGCCATCGAGGACGATCAGGCCAGCGCCGTATTCCATTCCGCACACAGCGAGGTGCGTGAAGCGATACAGGCGGCGCTGCCGCGGCTGCGCGAAGTGCTGGCGGAAAGCGGCATCGCACTTGGCAATGCCAGTGTGACCGCCGACAGTCCGCGTGAAGGATCCGCTTTCGAGCGGAAACAGCAGCCGCAGTCCTCGGCAAGCGGCAGTGCGGCCGGGGTTGGCGCCGAGGATCCTGCAGCCATACAACACCCGCGCAGCAACGGCGGCGGATTGGTCAACCTGTTCGCCTAGGAGGCTGTGCAGGAAAGTCCGGAGCAGGCAGGGATAGACCGTCCTATTCATCCAATACCACCCGCTCCTCCCTCGCGATAATGGGCCGGGTAAAACCATCGGGATTCGATCATGGCCGTCAGCTCAGTGAAAGCAGCTAAAAGTCAAAGCGCCCCCGCACCGGCGGCGGATGCAGCGCCGGCGCCGGGAAAAAGTGGCAAGGTATTGAAAATAATCGGTGTGTTTGTAATCGCCAGTGCCATTGGCGGCGGTGCATTGTACTGGCATCTCGAACAGCGGAAAAACGCTCCGGCGGAAGAAAAACCGCAACCGGCGAAGCCGCCGGTTTTTGTCGCGCTCGAGCAGTTCACGGTCAATCTGCAGCTTGAAGACACGCCCCAGTTCATGCAAATAGGACTCTCGCTCCAGGTGGTGGACAGTACCGTCATCGATACCCTCAAACTGCATATGCCGGTGGTCCGCCACCGGGTGTTGCTGCTGCTCTCCAGCCGCAAGGCCTCGGAACTGCTGGCACCGGAGGGCAAGCGCAAGCTCAGCACCGACATCGTCAGCGCAATCAACGACATCCTGATTCCGCCCGACCCGAATGCGAATAAAGCCCGTCCGTCGCAGAAGATCGAGCCGGTCGAAGCAGGGACCGACGCGACCGAAAGCGCTGAAAAGGCGAAGCGTGATCCCGCGGGAAGCGACGCGGAGCCTGCCGAGCAGTCCGTGCCTGCAGCTCAACCGCCCGTGATCACGGTGCTGTTCACATCCTTCATCATTCAGTGAACGCGCCATGAGCCAGGATTTCCTGTCGCAGGACGAGGTTGATGCGCTGCTCAAGGGCGTCGCCGGCGACGTTGATGAAACCGAAATGCCAGGCGACGGGCCCGGCGTGCGCCCGTACAATCTCGCGACGCAGGAACGCATCGTGCGCGGGCGCATGCCTGCCCTGGAAACCATCAACGAACGTTTTGTCCAGTCGTTCGGCTCCGGGCTCTACGATTTCATCCGCCGCAATGCGGAAATCTCCGCCGGCCCGGTGCGTACCATCAAGTACAGCGAGTTCCTGCGCAACCTCGCAGTACCCAGCAACCTGAACCTGGTGCAGGTCAAACCGCTGCGCGGCACTGCGCTTTTCATCTTCGAGCCGAACCTGGTGTTCCTGGTGGTGGACAGCATGTTCGGCGGCAATGGCCAGTTGCAGGCTGGCGCTGAAAGCCGGGACTTCACACCGACCGAGCGGCACATCATCCAGCGACTGCTGGCTCTGGCGTTTGGCAGCCTCGAGAAGTCCTGGGCGTCCGTGCATCCGGTCGAGTTCGAATACCTGCGCTCCGAAATGAACACGCAGTTTGCCGGCATCGCGATGCCCAATGAAATCGTCGTGGTCACTACGTTCACCATCACGCTGGGTGCCACCGGCGGTCTGTTCCACATCTGCATGCCGTACACCATGCTGGAACCGATCCGCGACCTCCTCCAGAGCAGCATGCCAAGCGACCGTGCCAGCGGCGACAAGCGCTGGGGAAGAATGCTGGCGAAACAGGTGCAGAGCGCCGAAATCGAACTGGTGCTGAATCTGGGCCACGCGAGCCTGACCATCCAGCAACTGCTCGGCATGGAAATCGGGGACGTGATTGCCGTGGATGTTCCACAGCCGATCCTTGCCGAAGTCGACGGTGTGCCGGTGATGGAATGCAAATGCGGGGTGCTCAACGGACAGTACGCACTCCGGGTGGAAAAACTGCTGTCTGGCTTCGCACTGGAAGACTGAAGGGGGAATCGAATGACACAAAACGTCGTTGCAGAACCGTATGACGCGGCTGATGCCGTGCCAGGATTCGCCGAGGCTGCGATGACTGGCGCACCGTCCACTGATGCCGCCGCATCAAAACAGGTCAGCATGCCCATATTCGAGCAGTTCTCGGGCGCAGGCCGCAAGGGCGGCGCCAGCAACGACATCGACATGATTCTCGACATTCCGGTCCAACTCACGGTCGAACTGGGCCGGACCAAGATCGCGATCAAGAATCTGCTGCAGCTTGCGCAGGGTTCAGTGGTCGAACTTGACGGCCTCGCCGGAGAACCGATGCACGTGCTGGTGAACGGCTGCCTGATCGCACAGGGCGAAGTCGTGGTCGTCAACGACAAGTTCGGCATCCGGCTGACCGACATCATCGCCCCATCTGAGCGCCTGCTGAAACTGCGCCGATGACGCACCGTGCCCATCACCTCGCCGTCGCCGCCGCTGGCTGCAGCATAAGCGGGTGGGCGTCGGCGCAGGCTGCCGCCGGCAGCGGCAGTTCCGCCGTCGCCACTTCACTGGCAACGCTGGCGGCGAGCACTGCGGCCGTGGTCGCCATCATCCTCGCCGCCGCGTGGCTGCTCAAACGTCTTGCGCCCCGCCATCACTTCGGTCGCAACACACTGCGCATCGTCGCCGGCACTGCGGTGGGCAACCGCGAACGCGTGGTCGTGGTTGAAATCGGCGCTACATGGCTGGTACTGGGCGTTGCGCCGGGGCAAGTCAACCTGCTCCACCAACTGCCAACCAATCCTTCCGCGACAGTTTCCGACACAGCGCCTGCCGCAACCGCCCCGCGTTCGCACAGCTTTGCCCGGTGGCTCTCACCGCTATTAAATAATCGCAATGAAAACAAATAGATACATACTTTTTGCAGCACTGCTCTGGAGCGCGGCAGCACCGGTACTCGCGCAGACCACAGCGCTGCCGCTGGGCTCGAGCACGCCGCTGCCCGGTGGCGGCCAGTCGTACAGCCTGAGCATCCAGACCCTGCTGCTGCTGACATCCCTCACCTTCCTGCCCGCAGTGCTGCTGATGATGACCGGATTCACTCGCATCATCATCGTGCTCTCGCTGCTGCGCCAGGCACTTGGCACCCCCTCGTCACCGCCCAATCAGGTGCTGATCGGGCTGTCGCTGTTTCTGACCCTGTTTGTAATGTCACCGACGCTGGACAGGATTATTGCCGATGCCTATCAGCCGTTTACAGAGAACAAGATCACGCTGGCAACTGCGATCGACAAAGGCAGCGCACCATTGCGCGCGTTCATGCTGCGGCAGACGCGGCAGGGCGATCTCGCCTTGTTCACGCGTATTTCCGGTGCCACCGTGGACCAGCCGGACCAGATACCGATGAAGGTGCTGATTCCGGCCTACGTTACCAGCGAATTGAAGACAGCGTTCCAGATCGGATTCATCATCTTCATCCCCTTCCTGGTCATCGACATGGTCGTCGCCAGCGTATTGATGTCCATGGGCATGATGATGGTCTCCCCTGCAATGGTATCGCTGCCGTTCAAGCTGATGATTTTCGTACTGGTCGACGGCTGGGCGCTGCTGCTGGGCTCACTCGCCCAGAGCTTCGCCGTTTGACGCCGCAACCCTGGATCAACAAGACATGAACGCCGAAGACGTCATCACGCTCGCCCAGCAGGCGCTGCTGATCATGCTGCTGGTTTCGTCTCCCATGCTGCTGGCTGCGCTCGCCGTGGGCCTGCTCGTCAGCATTTTCCAGGCCGCCACCCAGATCAACGAAATGACGCTCTCGTTCATCCCCAAGCTGATCGCGGTATTCGTGGCCATGGTCATTGCAGGCCCATGGATGACCGGTCTGATGGTGGACTACATCCGCAGGCTGTTCAGCAGCATACCCGGCATCATCGGCTGACCCGGCACGGGCGCAGGCGATGATTACCCTCACCTCCGCGCAACTCGACGGCTGGATCGCGATGCTCATATTTCCGCTGGCGCGGATACTGGCGCTGATCGCCAGCGCTCCGATCACCAGCAGCGCACAATTCCCGGTGCGCGCAAAAATCGGTCTTGCCGTGATGCTGACGGTGCTGCTGGCGCCATTGCTGCCTGCAACGGAAATCATTTCCGGAAGCGCCACGTCGATGCTGTTGCTGGTGCGCGAGGTTCTGATCGGCATCGCCATGGGCATGGCCATGCGCGTGGTGTTTGCCGCCGTCAGCATGGCCGGCGATGTCATCGGCCTGCAGATGGGCCTCGGCTTCGCCCAGTTCTATGACCCGCAGAGCAGCGCTCATGTGCCGGTTACCGGACAATTCCTGGGCCTGGTTGCAACACTGATTTTCCTCTCCCTGAACGGGCATCTGTTACTGCTGTCGACCCTGGTCGAATCATTCCAGCGGGCACCGGCGCTGGCGGGCGCAGTGCCAGCGACGAATTGGCTGTCGCTGGCGCAGTGGGGGGGCATGATCATGCGCGCTGCGCTGCTGCTGTCACTGCCGGTGATTGCCGTGCTGCTGATCACCAACATCACCCTTGCCGTATTGTCGAAGGCGGCGACCCAGCTCAACATCTTTGCCATCGGTTTCCCGATCACCCTCGGCGTCGGTTTTATTGCAATGCTGATCACACTGCCGACGATGAGCCCGGCATTGACCAAACTGTTCAGCGATGCGCTGCAGGTCATGCTCCAGGTGGCCACCATACCCTGAAAGCCGGCGCGCTAGGGAATGATCTCGACCACCCCTTGCGCCACCCTCTGCGGCAGCGGCAATGACGAGTCCAGGCCTTCCGCGAACGAGAGAATGCGGTAGCTGCTCCCCCCCTGGCGTAAGAGAATGGCCTCGGCGCGGCGCATGAACAACGGCATCGCTTCGCCTTCGCCGCCGGCTGCAATGCGATTCTTGCGCATCTCGATCCGGTAACGCTGCGCTCCAAGACACACTAATTCCATTCTCCAGTTCAACAGCACCTGCTCGATGGTTTCAGGTACGTCACAGGCTGCGGACACACCGACGCAACAGGACAGTGCGGCCAGTAACAGCATTGGCGCCACGACTTTCGGCAACGGCATCATCACAGCAGATTGAACAGGTTGAGCGAAGTGACGGATATGAACGATTTCTGTGCCGCCTGGAGCTCGATTTGCCTCTGACTGAGATCGCTGATTGCCTTGGCATAATCAAGGTCAAGCAGTTCGGACAGGCGCCGGCCGTGATCCAGCGAAATCCCTTCGCTGGTATTCTGCTCGGCGCTCACTGCACGCAACCGCGTACCGACCTCGGCGCGTACAGTCAGCACCTTGTCCAGCGCATTGTCGAGCCCGGCCATGGAGGCGTTGAGCGTATTCTGGTAGGCGGCTGCCGATGCCGCACCGCCCGCCTTTCCGCTTTCCAGTGAAGCAATGAGCCCGTGCAGCGTCGAAAACAGATCCCGGTTGACACTGGCCCTGACCGAAAACGCATCATTGTCGGCAGGGGCACCGTCGACTGTTACCGTAACCCCGAAATCAAAAGTCACGGGGTTGGTATCCGGCGGTACCTGCGATTTCAACGCGATGGTCGAACCTGCCGAGTACGGGCGCAGATAGGGCCCGCCACCCGGCGCCGCGCCGCTCAGCAGGGAAACATTGTTGACGTTATCCACAATATCATAGGTGGTCTGGGCTGCTGCCCCGCTGCCCGCGACATGAAAACGGATCGTAAAATCCCTGGGATTGAGGGCGCTGCTCCACAGCGCCATCTCGGTTACGCTGCCGGGACCGACAATGCCGCCACCGCTATTGCTGCCGGCCGGCGAGGCTGCAAAAGTGCCGTTGCCGTCCCTGATCGCAAGGAACACCGCGGCACCACTGTCGCTGACGGCAACCGTCCGCGAGGCACCGATTTGCACCAACTGCTGTCCCTGGTCGCCGAAATAGGCAACGCTGCCCGGAGCGGTTTCCGCGAACGGGCGCGTGGCCCCCTGATACCCGGAGAACAGATACCGGCCGTTGCCGTTGTTCTGGTTGGCAATGGCAAGCAGGTCCTGATAGTGGCTGCGCAGCTCCACCGCAAGCGTGGCACGGTCTGATGCGGAAAGTGCAGCATTTCCCGCATAAACGGCAATCGTCTTGACGTCCTGCAACAGCGTGGTCAGGTTGCCCAACGCGCCCTCTTCGGCAAACAGTTGGGCCGTCGCCATGTCGCCGTTGGCGCGGTATTGGTCGTGTATCGCCAGGGACTGCTTAAGATCCAGCGCGGCGGCGGCAGCCACCGGATCGTCTGCAGGAACCATCACACGCTGGCCGGTGGAGAGCTGCTGCTGCAGGCGAAACAGGTCCTGCTGCCGTTCCTGTATCCCGGAAATCCCGACGGCGTAAATCATGCTGGTACTAACACGCATGCGGCCTCCTTATCTTCCAAGTTCGAGCAAGGTCTGGAACAGCGCACTGGAGATCTGGATCAGCTTGCCCGAAGCCTGATAGGCCTGCTGATAACGCAGCAGACTCGCCGCCTCCTCGTCAAGGTTGACGCCGGACATCGATTGCTGCGCCTGCAAGGCCTGATCAAGGACGGTTTCCTGGGCTCGAGCCATGATCTCGAACTGCTGCGTCCTGTTGCCGACCGTGGCCACCATCAGGCTGTAGGCACCCTGATAGTCCATAGTGCCATTGCCCAGAATGTTGCTGGTCTGCAGCCCGGCCATGGCCCGGGCATTACGACCGTCAGCGACGCCGCCACTGTTGGCGGATACGGTAAAGACATCCCCGGCTGCCGGATTCCCCTGCAGCTGTGTCGTCCAGCCGTTGTAGCTGATGCTGGCGCCTGCCGTGTAGATGAGCCCTGACGGATTGCCGGTGCCAGTGCCCGATATATCGAATGTATTTGCACCGGTAAACGTGATGGTCACCTGCTGCTGCAGGTTGACGTTGGGCAGCGGCGCATCGACGGTTCCGGCGCTGATCCGGCCGCTGCCGGTGTTGCCGCCTGCGGCAGCGGTACGGATCGGCATCGCGGCGGCAATACTCGCACCGTCCTGCAGCGCCATTGTCATTCCACGGGCGATGTTGCGCGTCGGAGCAATCAGGAAACTGTCGCCTGCGGCTGGTGACCCGGACGCCAGCGCCAGAGTGATGCCGTCCACAGTTTGCGGTAACGTTGCGTAAACCGTCACGGCATCGTCGGACAGCCGGGTCACCCGGTATTGGCTGCCGTCGTAGTCCACCCGGTATTCGCTGACCGTCAGGGCATTGGCATCGGCCAGCGCTGCCGAGAGGTTCGCGCTGCCGGTGTTACCCGTGTTGCCGATCACTGCCGGTGCCGGGAACGAAAAAAACGCAGCGCCGAGCGCACCTGTCAAGTCCTGGCCCAGTTGATGCTGGTTGTTGATCCCCAGCCCCACACCAATTGCAACTCTGCCCAGTGCATTTTGTGCGGCATTGAGGTCGCCATTCCGGAACGCCAGCAGCGCACCGAGGCTTCCGCTGCGCAGGCTGGCTTGCTGAAGTGGCACGGTTTGCCCGGACGACACATATCCGACCTCGAGCCTGGACGGATCTGCCTGCGACGGCGCCACGGTCAAAGTCATGACCTGCCGGCCGATGACCAGGCTCTGGCCGTTGCCGATGAATACGTCGATACTGCCATCGCTTTGCGCAACCGCGGTTGCACCCACCAGCCGGTTCAGCTGGTTGATCATCAGGTCACGCCGGTCAAGCAGATCGTTCGGCGGCTGCGCCGGATTCTGCTGCGCTGCCACGATACTGGTGTTGAGTGCGGCGATCTGTTGCGCGTAGGAATTGATTTCGCCGATGACGTTCCGCACTTTTGTATCCACGCCGGCGCGCGCTTCGTCAAACCTCGCGCCCAGCAGGTTGAAGCGCGATGCAAGGGTTTCACCTGCCGCGAGCATCAGTTGGCGTGCCGGCATGCTTGACGGGTCGGTTGCCACCCCCTGCGTCGAGGCAAAAAACTCCTGCAGCGCCGAAGACAGGCCGACCTGGCTGTCGGCGACGACATTATCGATTTCCGCCAGTTGCGCGTAATACGCCGCGAAATAACTCGCCTGCGCCTGTGCTTCGCCCACCTGTCCCTCGATAAACCCGCTGTAAGCACGCAGCACGGTGTTGACCCGGGTGCCTTGGCCGATATAACCGCTTCCGGTCAGCAGCGGCGGTGCCGTACCCTGATGTATGCTCTGGCGGTGATAACCCGCGGTGCTGGCATTGGCGATGTTGTGTCCGGTCGTGACCAGCCCCGCCTGCGCTGCGGCCAGCCCGCTGATGCCGATTCCAAGTATGCCGTTGCTCATGGTGACGAATCTTTCGTGTCCAGGACTATCGCCGCTCAATAACCGTCATCAGCGCCGGGCCAGCAGCCGAGACTGCTGGGTCTCAGCCAGTGCCTGACGGATCACCGGGCTGTTGATGACACGCACCAGCTTGTCCGCATATTCCGGATCTGTGGCGTAACCGCCGCGCTGCAGGACGTCCGCGTAACCAGCGGCATTGGCCTGGCCGACCACCTTCGAATAACGCGGGTTGTCGCTCAGCATTTTTGCGTAATCGCGCAGCCCCTCACTGTACGACTCGTAGACCCGGAACTTCTGCATGACCTTGGCCGGACTGCCGTTGACGTATTCGGTCACGGCTTTCTCGACCACCGGTCCGGTCCAGTCGGCGCCGGCCTTGATGCGAAACAGGTTGTGGGCTGATTGTCCGTCCGCGGTACGCAGTTCGTGCCTGCCCCATCCGGTTTCGAGTGCGGCCTGGCCGAGCACGAATTGCGGTCGCAGCCCGGCAGCCTGCGCTGCTTCCAGCGCATGCGGCCATACCCGGTTAACGAAGTCGGCAGGTTGGGCGTTGCGTGTAGCTGCGGCAGCCGGTGCCGCCACTTCCGCCCGGCGGTCCGCCGGCTGTACTGTTGCATCCAGTCGGGTAGTCGTAAGCGCGCGTTCGGAAACGGTCGCCTGAGCATGGCCTGCGAAAATCCTGCCGCCACTGTACGCCGCGTGCATCAGACCGGACGCTGCGGGGCCCGTGACACGGACAGCATGTACCGGAACCGCCGCAGTCATACCCCCGGCGCCGGCAAAGGCCAGGCTGTGTGCCGTGTTGATGGCACCCACCAGCTTGTCTGCATAGGCGGGATCCGTGGCATAGCCGCCGCGTGACAGGCCCTGCGCAAACAGCCGTGCATCACCCTGATTGAGGGCCGCGGAATAACGCGAATTGCCGCGCAACAGATTGGCATAGTCGCTGAAGGCTTCGCCGTATGAAGTGTAGACGCGGAACCGGTCTGTTGTCCGCATCGCTACGCCGTCCACGTATTCTACGGTGGCCTTCTCGACCGACTGGCCCTTCCACTTCGCGCCGGCCTTGATGCCTAACAGGTTATGGCTGGGCTGGCCGTCGGCAGTGCGTATCTCGTGCCTGCCCCAGCCACTTTCGAGTGCCGCTTGCCCCGCGATGAACTGCGGATGCACCCCGACCGCCTGAGCGGCTTCGGCCGCATGGGGCCAGATGCGGCGAACAAAATCGCCGGCGTATGACGCAACCGCTGGTGCCGCGCTCCGGGTCGCGCGCGGCACTGTTTCCGTTGTTACCGCTTTCGCGGCGGCTGCTGGCGGCGCCGGCGCCGACTCATGGAAGCGGATGCCGTCCCCGACTGCAGAAGTGTCGACGGAACGGGGAGCGCTGCCGGACAACTGGCGTGTCATCACTTCAGCCAGGCCCGTGCCACGCTTGGCCATATGCTGTGCCAGCTGCTGGTCCAGCATTGATGTGTAGAGTCGCGTCTGTTCGCTGTCGAACGGACCATCCTGGCTGGTGGTCGCGCGCATGCCCTTCAGCACCATGCCGAGAAACATCGCCTCAAACTGCTTCGATACTGCGGCCGCCGACTCTGCCGGATTGTTCTTCGCTTTGAAACGCAGCGCCTCCAGGTCCTGCGTACCTGTGGCCAGCTGCTCTGTTGCGCCTGTGATGTTCATGCCGGGGCGCACGGTCAGATGATTTCGAGTTCGGCGCGCAAAGCACCTGCCGCCTTCATGGACTGCAGGATTGCCAGCAACTCCTGCGGTGAGGCACCGATCGAATTGAGCGCCTTCACCACTTCGGACAGGTTGGCCCCCCTGATCTGCGCCAATCCTCCCTTGTCCTGGCGGATTTCGATGTTGTCGCGTCGAGCCTCCACCGTTCGCCCGCTTGAAAAGGGGCCGGGCTGGCTGATCACGGGGTCACTGGTAATGGTGACCGAGAGATTGCCGTGTGCGATTGCACAGTTTTCCAGTGTAACCGCCTGATTCATCACCACCGTGCCAGTGCGGGCGTTAAGAATCACCCGTGCAATGCTTACGGCAGGCCGCACTTCCATGTTTTCGATGCGCGACACGAACTCCACACGCTGTCCGGGTTCCCTGGGCGCAGCTACCTGTATCGTCCGCGCATCGACCGATGTGGCCGTTCCTGCGCCAAAAGTACTGTTGATCACGTCGACCACGCGCGAAGCGGTAGTGAAGTCAGTGGCATTGAGACCCAGCATGATGTGCCCGTCGCTTCCCAGCGCCGTGGCCACCTCGCGCTCGACCGTGGCACCGGCACTGATGCGGCCGACCGACAGGTGATTGACAGTAACGCTGCTGCCCCCAGCGGTGGAAGCGCCAACGCCGCCGACCAGCACGTTGCCTTGCGCCATGGCGTAGATCTCGCCGTCAGCCCCGCGCATCGGTGACATCAGCAGTGTGCCCCCGCGCAGCGATTTTGCATTGCCCATGGATGACACCGTAACGTCTATCGTCTGCCCCGATTTGGCGAACGGGGGCATCACGGCTGTCAGCATCACTGCCGCGACGTTCTTCAGCTGCAAGCTGATTCCGGGGGGCAGATTCACCCCGAGTCTGCCCAGCATGCTGGTCAGACTCTGCGTGGTGAAAGGCGTCTGCGTGGTCGCATCGCCACTGCCGTCGAGGCCTACGACGAGGCCGTAGCCAAGGAGCTGGTTGGTGCGCACGCCCTGGATTGTCGCGAGGTCCTTGATGCGCTCAGCGTGCAGAGGCATCGCCAGTCCCGCCAAAAGCATCAGCGCAAGCGAGACTAAACATTTTGATAAGTTGACTTTATTCATGTTTTTCAGAACGGCAGGACTGTCAGGAAAAATCGCGTCAACCACCCCATGACCTGTGCGCTATCGATCTGGCCGTTGCCGCGATACTCCACGCGTGCATCCGCAACCTGTACGGAATTGACGCTGTTGGCGCCGCTGATGGTCACCGGATTGACCACGCCGGAGAACCGAATGAATTCGGAGCCCTGACCAATACCGATCTGCTTCTCGCCACTGACCACCAGATTACCGTTGGGCAGGACTTCCGTGACAGTGACCGTGATGGTGCCGGTGAATACATTGTTGCTGGAACTCTGACCATCACCGCTGAACTCGAAACCGGAACTGGCACCGAGGTTGGCGCCGAGGAAGCTCTTGCCAGGCAGTCCGGCCAGACTGGACACCGAAAAATTGTTCTCGCTTGACCGATTAGCAGCAGAACTGGCCTTTTTGTCGGCATTGGTGTTTTCGACGATGCTGATGGTCAGGATGTCGCCTACTCCGCGCGCGCGCCGGTCTTCGAACAGCGGCCGGTATGACGGTGCCGCCTGATAGATGCTGCCATTTGTGACAGTAGCCGGAACTGCCGCCGGCGGTCGCACCGTCATCGGCTGATGCACGGCAGTGGGCGGGGTTGCCGCGATGCACCCGCTCAGCAGACAGAGCATGCCGGCAATGGCTCTAGCTTTCAGGAATGTCATGCCGACGGCCGCCATCACAGTTGCGCCAGCTTCTGCAGCATTTGATCCGAAGTCTGGATCGCCTTCGAATTGATCTCGTATGCACGCTGCGTCTGTATCATGTTAACCAGTTCCTCAACCACATTGACGTTCGAAGTCTCGACATAACTCTGGCTGAGCAGTCCCAGCCCGTTGCTGCCCGGTGCGTTGGTGCTCGGATTGCCGGAAGCGGCGGTTTCGGCATACAAGTTCTCGCCCATGCTTTTCAGGCCGGCCGGATTGACGAAGCTGGTGAGCTGCAATGCGCCGACCTGGGTCGGCGTTGCGGAACCGGCGCGCGTAACCGACACCACACCGTCGCGCGCAATGGTCACGCTGAGCGAGTTGGCCGGAATCGTGATCGCCGGCTGGACCGAAAATCCGCTGGAAGTGACCAGTTGTCCCTGGCTGTCGATGTGGAACGAACCATCACGGGTAAAACCGGTGCTGCCGTCAGGCAATTGCACCTGGAAAAAACCAGCCCCGTTGATCGCCACGTCGAGCGGGTTGCCGGTCTGTTGCAGGTTGCCTTGGGTAAAAATGCGCTCGGTCGCAACCGCACGCACGCCGGTGCCGAGCTGAAGCCCGGATGGCAACTGCGTCTGCTGTGATGACTGGGCGCCGGGTTCGCGGATGGTTTGATAGAGCAGGTCCTCGAACACGGGGCGCGCGCGCTTGAATCCGTTGGTGCTGACATTGGCCAGATTGTTGGCAATGACGTCCATGTTGGTCTGCTGGGCGTCGAGTCCCGTCTTGGATATCCACAAGGAGCGAATCATGTTGCTTCCACCTCCGGTAAAGAAATCATCAGCCCTGCAGCGTCAGCAACTGCGCCGCCTGGCGCGCGTTAGCTTCGGCGTTTTGCAGAGTCTTCATGTGAGTGTCGAATTGCCTGGCCAGTGCGATCATGCTGACCATGGCCTCGACGACGTTGACGTTGCTGCCTTCGAGCGCGCCGGATGCGATGCGCACGTCAGCATCCAGTGGCGCGTCGCCGCGTACGCGGAACAGGCCGTCGTCCCTGCGCATGATGCTCGCTTCGGGAGGATTGACCAGCTTGATGCGCCCGATCACCGTGCTGGCTGCCGTGCCAGGGCCCGTACCTGCCTGCACTGTTGACACGGTGCCGTCGGAAGCGATGGTAACTATGGTGCCGGCGGCAACGGAAATTGGACCGCCATCGCCGAGTACGGCGTTGCCTCTCCGGGTCTGCAGCACTCCGTTGGCGTCGAGTTTCAGGCTGCCAGCACGGGTATAGGCTTCACTGCCATCGCTCGCCTGAACCGCAATCCAGCCCTTGCCCTGCACCGCGATGTCAAGATCGCGTCCGGTGTGCTGTATGGTCCCCGGCGTGAAATCAGCGCCGATCGTCGTGTCCATCACGAACGCACGGGTCGCCGCACCTTCGCCGATCAGGGGGACGGCACGAAAAGCCATGGTTTCGGCACGAAAGCCGTTGGTGTTCGCGTTGGCAAGGTTGTGAGCAACCTCAGCCTGGCGCCCCAGCGTCTGTTTGGCGCCACTCATCGAAAGATAAATCATGCGGTCCATATTCGGGCCTCCGCGGTTGGATCAGGATCAGCGCAGATTCACCAGCGTCTGCAGCATCGCGTCTTGCGTCTTGATAGTCTGGGCGTTGGCCTGATAGATGCGCTGTGCCGTGATCATGCGCACCAGTTCGGCGGTAAGGTCAACGTTTGCCTCCTCGACTGCCGCCGACTGCAAAGGTCCGAATCCGCCGGAACCGGGCACGCCGGTGACTGGTATTCCGGAGTCAGCGCTTTCCTCCCAGCGGGTGTTACCGGTCGGTTTAAGTCCCTGCGGGTTGGCAAAAGTCGTCAGCGCCACCTGGCCCAGGTTATTCGATTGCCCATTGGTGTAATTACCGGAAATGATGCCTTCGCTGCTGACATTGATGCCGGCAAGGCGGCCCGAGGTGTACCCGTCCTGCGACAGGGCATTGACCGAAAAATCAGCACCAAACTGCGTGCTGCCGCCGAAATCCAGTGCGATCGCCTGCGGCGTTGCCGCGCCACCGGCAAGATTGACCGTTGCCGAAACAGGCATGGCACTGGTCAGTACCCCGGCATTGTTGAAATTGAGATTGACCGGATTGCCGGCGCCGGCACCGAGGTTGACGTCGGTAAGCGCCGTGCCATCGACAGAACCGTGCAGCGCCCATTGTCCGGCAACCGCGGATTTGACGAAAAACAGCGTCATCACGTGCGAATTTCCCAGCGAGTCGTACACCGCCCCCGAGGTCGACTGTGTGTAACTCGTCGGATCCGCGGGGTTGAAAAGCGCCGCGGCAGGCGGCACGGCACGCGAATCAAGGTTGAGGTCGGCCATGAATTGTGAAGTCGGCGACGGCGCAAGCTGGGAAGCAGACAACTGCAGCGGCACCGGCGTGGACAGCACAATGTTGCCGCTGGCATCGGCAACATATCCGGTTACCGGCAAACCGTCACTGGTTACAACAAAACCGCTGTTGTCGACATGAAACTGTCCGTTACGGGTGTATGAAATCGTCCCGCCGTCACTGACGCGAAAAAAACCCTTGCCGTTGATTGCGAGGTCAAGCGCGTTGTTGGTCGCCGTCAGATTGCCCTGGGTAAACTGCTGTGCGACCGCGGCCACCCGGCTACCGAGTCCGATCTGGCTGCTGCCGCCGCCGCTCAGCGAAGCTGCGTACACATCGGCAAACTGTGCCCGCGAACCCTTGAAGCCCACGGTTGAAGCATTCGCCACGTTGTTGCCGATGATGTCCAGATCCGCCGCAGCGGAATTCAGCCCGCTCAATCCAGTTTGAAACGCCATGATGATCTCCCGGTTATCTGATGTTGCGAATTTGCTGCATGGTCAATTCACCGATGCCGTCAACGCTTACCCGCGCCCCGGCACTGCCCGGTATCACTCCCGATACGACGCCGGATGCCAGCGCTGACGCAGCAATGGTCTGCCCGCCGCGCGTCGCCGCCACCTGGAACGAATATGCACCCGGTGCCATTGCAGCTCCGGCATCATTGCGTCCGTCCCATTCGAAATCCGTCAATCCGGAGCTGCGCCGACCGAGCTCGATCTGCCGCACCACGTTGCCTGCAGTACCGCTGACCGTGACCTTGACACTGTCGGCAGCATCATTGAGCAGCAAGGTACCGCGGGCCGGAGCGCCGGCGACCAGCGCCAGGCGGTTGCCTTCGGCAAATACGGTACGACCAATCAGTCCCGCCGACTGCATCGACTGCCCGGCGAGCAGCGATGCCGACAGATCACCGATCGATGCATTGAGTTTCTCGATACCGTTGACGGTGTTGATCTGTGCCAGTTGCGAAGTGACCTGCGCGTTGTCGAGGGGATTGAGCGGATCCTGGTTTCTCATCTGCGCAACCAGCAGCTTGAGGAAGCGGTCGCCTATATCGGCATTCGCAGCAGAGCCCGCTGCCGCTCCCGGTGCTGCAACCTTTGTAATCTCCTGAATCGCATTCATGTCATCACCTCTTTCTCCTAGGAGCCCAGTTGCAGTGTTTTCAACAGCAGGGTTTTCGCGGTATTCATCACTTCGACGTTGTTCTGGTACGAACGCGAGGCCGAGATCATGTTGACCATTTCATCGACCACGTTCACGTTGGGCAGGCTGACGTAGCCCTGCGGATCGGCCATCGGATGTTTGGGATCATGCACCTTCTTCAGCGGAGACTGATCCTCGATCACTTCGCTCACTCGCACGCTGCTCGCCTCGCCACCTGCGACAGGCATGCTGATGAACACCACCTGCTTGGCCCGGTATGGCTTGCCATCGGGACCGCTGACGCTGTCGGCGTTGGCCAGGTTGCTGGCGACGGTATTGAGCCGTTGCGACTGCGCGGTCAGCGCGCCACCGGACACATTGAATATGTTGAATAGCGACATGGTCAGCCCTGGATCGCCGACAGCAGCGCCTTCAGCTGGCTGTTGATCATCATCAGATTCGCCTCATAATGAATCGCGTTCTGCGCGAACTGCGCGCGCTCAACATCCATGTCCACGGTATTGCCGTCGAGCGACGGCTGCACTTCGCTGCGATAAAGCGCCTTACCCGGCATGTTTGTTCCGTTCACTTGGGCACCCGGCAGATGCGCACTGCGGGTCTGCACAACTGCGGTGGCGGTGGCTGTTGCGCTGCCGGCGAGCATCGCTTGCAGCGCCTGGTGGAAATCGATGTCGCGCGCCTTGTAACCGGGCGTGTCGGCATTGGCGATGTTTGATGCCAGCAATTGCTGTCGCTGTGCGCGCAGGTTCAGCGCGTCAGTGTGGAACTTCAGCAGGGAATCGATCTGACTGGCCATGAATCATCCTGTTCTTGGTCCTGGTTACCTGAACACCGGAACACCGGACTCATGTTGTTCCGTGAACTGCCGTTAATTCCGCTGTCACGGTCAGTTGATGCTGCAGGTCTGCCGTTCAACGTGGACCGATCATATGCAGGCCTGCGCCCGGGCAATGCCTGGATTACGGCAGGAAAAACGCCGCTGTTCGCAGCTTGCTGCGTTGAAGTCAGGCGGCAGAATTCCGCTGACGCGCCGTATCAAGGCGATTTCACTGCAATACCGGAACAGGAAATCTGCGATGAAAAATTCGAAACTTTGCTTGCACTGGATCATCGGCATTCTCGCCGGATTGTTCGGCACGCTGTTGCACGCCCAGACCCCGCCACGCCAGGAGCACGCAGCGATTCATCGCGGGGTCGAGAATTATCTGCGTGCGCAAACTGCCGGATCCCCGCACCGGATCAGCCTTGCCATCACTCCGATCGATGCCCGGCTGAGCCTCGCCGCGTGTCCGGCGCTGGATTTTTTCATGCCCAGCGGTGCCCGCCTTTGGGGGCAAACCGCAGTCGGGGTTCGCTGCGCGACCGAGCCGTCGTGGAGCATATTCGTCACCGCCTACCTCACAGTGACCGGAAACTATCTGGTTGTGGCACGCACCGTTTCTCAGGGGCAGACGGTCGCCGAATCGGACCTCACTCTGCGCAGCGGAGATTTGACCCAGTTGCCGGCGAGTGTGCTGACGGAGTCTGCAGAAGCCTTGGGTAAAACAGTGGCGGTCACGCTCGCCGCAGGCCAGCCGCTTACCCGGGACATGCTGAGGGCGCCGCTGATCTTGCAGCAAGGCCAGAGTGTGCTCCTGCAATCATCCGGGTCCGGCTTCAAGGTCACGGCACAGGGCAAAGCCTTGAATAACGCCTACGAAGGCCAGGTCGCACAAGTCCGCACCGCATCCGGACTGACCGTCAGTGGAGTGGCGCGGCCCGGCGGTATCGTCGAAATCCGGCCACAATAAAAATATAAATAAAAACAATTACTTGTGATGACTCTTCGAATTCCGAAATTTTTTTCCATGAACCCTAAAGTTTGCAGATAAAGAGTCCGTTATTGCCTATAACGCGATAGCGTAAGGAAACGAGATCATGAAAATCGACAAGACAACGCCATCCTCAATCACTGGCCGACTGGTCCGGGATGACCCGGCGCTGCCAGTGCGGAAAGCTGCCGGTGACAGCCAGGCTGCGCCGTCGCGGGATCCGGTTCAACTCAGCACACTGTCGGCCCAGCTCCTGAGCATCCAGCGCGGCATCGACGACACTCCGGTGATCGACGCGGCACGGATTGCCGAACTGAAGGAAGCGATCAGCAGCGGTCATTTCAGGGTTGATGCCGACAAGGTTGCCGACCGCCTGCTGCAAACGGTGCAGGACCTGATCGCCGCACACCGCACTCAGAATTTCTGAGGCCGATGCAAGAGACTGCGCATCCCCTCGTCGCGGCAATCACTGCCGAAAGCGGGGTATTGCGCGCCTTTATCGAAGTGCTGCGCGAGGAACAGCAGTTGCTGCTCACGGGCGGCACCGAGCTGATTGCCAAGTTTGCGGAAACAAAATCACGGCTGGTTCTTGAACTCACCAGGTTTAACGATGCACGCATGCATAAGTTGCGTCAGCGCGGCTTCAGCGCGGATCGTCGCGGCATGGAACAACTATTGAATGCCGAATCCCCGGCCGACGCGCGAATCACCGGACTGTGGCAACTGTTCCTGCAATTGGCAGCCTCCGCCGACCAGCTGAATACCACAAACGGCCTGCTGATCGGTGCGCGCATGAGCTACACACAGCGTGCCCTGCACACCCTCTTTTCAGCAGCGCGCCTTCCCGCCGCATATGCCGCTGACGGCAGCACCATCCGTTTTCGCACAGCCCACCAGATCGCCACTGCCTGACTGGCAGGCTGCAAGGATCCGCGCCGCCCGCAAAAAGGACTGCGGATCCGGCATAAAAAATTGTCAGTCAGGATTCCAACACGAGACCCGGGACAGCAAAGCCCGCACCGTAACCGGCCCGGCCGTCCTGCTCCCGGGCAAGCTCAGTGCCCGCCGCCGAGACGCGCCCGGAGACGGGCAATGGCCTGGGTATGCATCTGGCACACGCGTGATTCGGTCACACCCAGTACTTCGCCGATTTCACGCATGTTCAGTTCGTGCTCGTAATACAGCCCCATCATCTTTTTCTCGCGATCAGGCAGGTCATCGATCGCCTTCAGCAACACCTTGCGCTCATCGTCGCCGAGCAGCGCTTGCAGTGGATCAGGACGCTCATCGGCGCAAAACGACTCTACTGCATTTTCGTCTCCAAGCCCCTTCAGGTCTTCACTGGATACCAGTTGATAGCCTCGTGCGTCAAGCAGCAGTTGCTGATACTCTTCGAGGGGTATATTTAGGGCTTCGGCAAGCTCCTGCTCCAGCGGGGGGCGACCGTAACGCTGTTCAAGCTTGCTGATCATCGATTCGACCTGGCGCAGGCTCTTGCGCAGGTTTCTCGGCAACCAGTCGGATTGCCGCAGGCTGTCGAGCATGGCACCGCGTATGCGCTGCACCGCGTAAGTCTCGAACTGTGCGCCATAGGTGTTCTTGAAGCGTTTGGCCGCATCAAGAAGCCCCATCATGCCGGACTGGATGACATCGTCCAGCTCAACACTGGCCGGCAGCGATACCATCATGTGCAGTGCGATGCGCTTCACCAATGGTGCGAACTGGGCGACACACAGATCGACCTGGGTTTCGTAAGTGACTATATCGTTCATCTCAGGCTCCGGCGATTGCGGGTACTGGTACGGGTGCGCATCCGGCCGGCAGATACTGGCGGACGCGGTCTGGAAATCCGGTGCCGGCGTGCACACCTGGCCAGCAGGCCATGGCATCGGCGATGCCGCGCAGACGCACTGCGGCGGGTGCGGCAGGCGACTCCTCCACCACCAGTCGACCACAGAGACCGGCCGCGTGCAGCCGCCGATCCAGCGGCACGCAACCCAGCGACTCCACCGGGATTCGCAGCCGGGTGTGGATGGCCTGCGTCAGGTTCTCAAGCATGATGCCCGCCCGGCGCCCATCGCCCACCCGGTTAAGCAGGGTATGAAAACGCGACTGCCGATTGCGCAGACAAAGGTTTTTCGATAAGGCGTAGGAAGCCGTCAATGCGGTGGCGTCAGGAACGGCAATCACGATGATGTCCTGCGCACGGCCGTGAAAAATTCCGGTGTCTCCGGAACAACCGGTTGGCGTATCAATCAATGTCAGGTCGCACCGGTTTTCCATGCGCCGGATTTCCGCAGTCGCTCCGACACGCACCGCAGGCGGCAGTTGCGGCCATGCCTGTATCAGCGGCGCCAGTGTCAGCAGCAAGTGGCCGTTCCTGCTCCGTGTCAGCATCGCTTCGAGCGCGCCTTCGTGCCACGCCGTCGTCCGGTCGCCGACCCATCGACCTCGTCCGGCATCTGCGCCGTCGATGCCGGGAAGCGGATTCTCGTCGATCAGCAGGACCTTGCGTCCGCGTCGCGCAAGAACCCCCGCGAGATTCAGTGCAATGCTGGTCTTGCCGACGCGTGCCGATCCCGATACCAGCATCACCACACGGGTCTTCGCGCCTTCGAGCATGCGCCGCAGGCCGTCAGCCTGATCACCACGAAGTTCAGCCATAAGCACCGCCGATTGCCAGTGACAGTTCTTCATCCCTCAAGCCATGCGTACCCTCCACGTTCGCGGCGCGCAGCGCACGATCCACCAGGTAATCCGGGTTTGGCAGATGGATGTCTTCCGGCACGTTCTGGCCGTTGGTCACGTAATGCAGTGTAAGGCGGTGGCGTAGCGCGCAGTCGAGAACCGCGGCCAGATTGGCAGACTCGTCGAGTTTTGTGACCACGCTGCCGTGCAGTCCGCCCCTGGCATAGGTGGATACAACTTCGTCCAGGGTGGCGCCGTTTGCTGTGGAGTTCAACAGCAGCAACCGGCGCAGCTGCGACCCGCAGGCGGCAAGCATCGCACTCTGCTCGCCCACCAGCCGGTCGCGCTGGCTCATGCCCACGGTATCGATGAGCACTGTTTTCTTTGCCTGCAGCCGGTCAATGGTTGCCACCAGTTCTCCGGTATCTTTCACCGCATGAACCGGTACGCCGAGTATCTTGCCGTAGACACGCAATTGATCGTGCGCGGCAATCCTGTAACTGTCGGTCGTGATCAGGCCAACACTGGCCGCACCATAACGCACGACACAGCGTGCCGCGAGTTTGGCGATGGTCGTGGTCTTGCCCACGCCGGTGGGCCCGATCAGTGCATACACGCCGCCCGCCGTAACCAGAGACTCTTCGCCAAGCACGCGCAGTCTGCGACCGATTTCCCCGGCCACGACCTTGCGTGCATCTGCAGCGACAGCGCGTTCCGGAACCGGTGCAACCAGTTCACGCGCAAGCACAGGCGTGAACCCCGCGCCGAGCAGCACCTGCATCATTGCAGCACGTGCGGGCGCGCCCTGCTTCATCCCGGCCCATGCCATTCCAGACAGCTCGCGCTGCAACAGGGCTTTCATCGCCGACATCTCGTTCATCAGATTCTGCACGATGTGGTCGGTACCGCTGGCGGTGACGGCGCCGTTTGCAGGAGCGGTCGATTGGCCGGCAACGACAGGATTGGCGTTGAAGACAGGTCTGGGGCTGGCTGCGGAGGCCTGCTGCGGCGCTGTGACCTTGTTCCAGGTCGTCGAAGACATGGCCGTGAGTTCGATGCCGCCTTCGAACGGCCGATTGCTGAGGATCAGCGCATCGGGACCAAAAGCTTCCTTGACCTTGTGCAGCACTTCACGCGAGGTCTTACCGACAAATTTCATCGAAGTCATGACTTTCTCCCGATTACCGAGGTGACTTTGACCGAACGCGCATCAGGCACCTCTGCATGAGCCAATACCGAAAAGCGCGGTATCCCGCGACGCAGGAAACGCGACAGCAGCGGGCGCAACACTCCCGAGACCAGCAGTACCGCAGGTTGCCCCAGCTGTTCCTGCTGCTGTGCCGCCTGCCGTGCCTCCCTTATCAGGGTGTCGGCCAGATCCGGTTCAAATACGAGACCGTCAGCCGTACCCGCCTGGATGCTCTGCGTCAGCAGGCGCTCCAGTTCCGGATCCAGCGCGATGACTTGCAGATCTGTCTTGCCCGGGAACAACTGCTGGACGATGGCGCGGCTCAACGCATTCCGCACCAGTGCAGTGAGTTCGCCGGCATCCTGAGTGCGCGTCGCATGCGCCGCCAATACTTCGACGATGGTGCGCATGTCGCGGATGTGCACCCCCTCCTCGAGCAGGTTCTGCAGGATGCGCTGCAGGGTGACCATGGGCAGCAGCTTGGGAATCACGTCATCGACCAGCTTCGGCGTATCGCGGGACAGATGATCAATCAGTTGCTGCAGTTCCTGGCGGCCGAGAAGATCGGCGGCGTTGGCGTGAATCAATTGACTGATGTGCGTGGCGACCATGGTTCCCGCGTCGACCACGGTATAACCCTGCTGCTGTGCGTGGTCGCGCTGGCTCGCATCTATCCACACGGCAGGCAGGCCGAACGCCGGATCCTGGCTGGCCATCCCCGCGACCGGCGCGGTGATCCGCCCTGGATTGATGGCGAGGAACTGTCCAGGCTGGGCCTCGTGCAAGCCGATCTCCACACCCTTGAGGGTGATGCGGTAGACGTTGGGCCTCAGATCCAGGTTGTCGCTGATATGGATGACCGGTGGCAGGAATCCCACATCCTGCGCAAATTTCTTTCGTACCGCCTTGATTCGACGCAATAACTCTCCGTCCTGCCCCTTATCCACCAGGGGAATCAGGCGAAATCCAACCTCCAGTCCCAGGGTATCGACCGGTGTGACGTCGTTCCAGCTCACGTCATGGGTTTCAGGTGCCGCCTCAGTCATGACCGGACTGCCGGCATCCTCCTGCATTCCGAGGTTGCGCTTGTGGATGAAATGGGCGCCGGCGCCAAGTCCGGCAGCAAGTGCCAGGAAGGCGATGTGCGGCATGCCGGGGATCAGACCCATCAAACCGATGATCGCACTGGTGATCACCAGTGCCTGCGGCTTAGCGAAAAGCTGGCTCATCATCTGCTGTCCGCTGTTCTGCTCGGTCCCCACGCGGCTCACGACCAGGCCGGCGGCGGTGGATATGACCAGCGCCGGAATCTGCGCGACGAGACCATCACCGATCGTCAGCAGCGTATAGATCTTTGCGGCTTCAGCTACATTCATGTCGTGCTGCAACACCCCGACGATCAGGCCGCCGATGATATTGATCAGCAGGATCAGGATGCCGGCAATCGCATCGCCGCGGACGAACTTGCTGGCACCGTCCATCGATCCGAAAAAGTCTGCTTCCTGGGCAATTTCCGCACGACGCCGGCGCGCATCTTCTTCGCCGATCAGGCCTGCATTGAGATCGGCATCAATGGCCATCTGCTTGCCGGGCATGGCGTCCAGCGTAAACCGCGCACCGACCTCGGCAATGCGTCCCGCCCCCTTGGTGATGACGACGAAATTGATCACCACCATGATCACGAACACCACGAGACCCACGGCGTAGTTGTCGCCGACCAGGAAATGACCAAACGACTCAATGACCGCCCCGGCAGCACCCGGACCGGTGTGGCCTTCGAGGAGCACGACCCTGGTCGAAGCGATATTGAGGGAAAGCCGCAGCAGAGTGGTCACCAGCAGGATGGTCGGAAATACCAGGAAGTCCAGCGTCCTCACGATATTCAGCGCGACCAGCAGCACAATGATCGAAAAGGCAATGTTGAAAGTGAACAGAAAATCCAGAACCAGCGGCGGCAATGGCAGCACCATCATCGCCAGCAGCATGACGATGAACAGCGGCGGCATGCCTCCGCGCAGGAGTTCAGTCACCGAAGTGCGGGGAAGGTTAAAAGTACCGATCATTGCCCGGTTCCCTGCGGATCAAAGCCCTGCGGCACGGCAACTTCGGCCAATTCCAGCGGCATCGCCCCGCCGAATTCCCGGTGTATCCGCAGCTGGAATACGTACGCCAGCACCTGCGCTACCGCGGAATAAAGTTTTTCCGGAATTTCCGCACCGACTTCTGCATGGTGATAGATCGCCCGCGCCAATGCCGGGGCCTCGAGCACCGGAACATCGTGCGATTGCCCAATTTCGCGGATTTTTGCCGCCAGCAGATCCGCTCCCTTGGCCACCACGCGCGGCGCATGCATTTTGCTGTCTTCGTACAGGAGGGCGACCGCATAATGGGTAGGATTGGTGACGATGACGGAAGCTTTAGGAACCTCGGCCATCATGCGCCGCTGCGCCATGGCCCGCTGCTGGTTGCGGATGGCCGCCTTGATCTGCGGGTCACCTTCGTCTTCCCGGTGCTCCCGGCGCAACTCCTCCTTTGTCATCTTCAGCTGGTTGCCGTGATTCCAGATCTGGAACGGCACATCGACCGCAGCAACAAGTGCCATCACCGAGGCCAGAATCAGAAAACACGAACCCGCAATCCAGGCCATGCGCGACACGCCGGCGTCGACAGGCAGCAGCGACAACTGCTGTAACGGCTCCTGGAACTTCCACAGCAGCATTGCACCCACGGTGGTGATCAGCAGCGCTTTAATCAGCGCTTTGCCCAGGTCTGCCAGGCCATGCCACGAGAAAATGCGGCCAAAGCCCGACAGTGGATTGATTCGTTGCAGGTCGAAACGCAGCGCGTTTGCGCTGAACAGCCAGCCGCTGAGGAGTTGTGGCACCAGCAACGCGGTGAGCAGCAACAGCAGCAGCATTGGTGCCGTCAGCAATACTGCATCAATCGAGAGTTCGTAGAGCATGCGCCCCATAACCCCGGTATCGGACAGCACTTCGGCATCGATGACCAGGCCGCGACGCAGCAGAACCGACAGTTCCGAAAAGAGATGTTTGCCGTAGAACCACATACCGACAGCACCCGCGATGAGCATACCGAAAGTGCTCAACTCCTGGGAGCGCGCCACGTTGCCCTCCCCACGCGCCTGCTCAAGGCGTCGCGGAGAAGCAGATTCGGTGCGTTCGGCGTCGCTTTCTTCAGCCATGTCAGTTCATCACATTCATGGCCAAGTATCTACCGCATGCAGTGCCGTTCAGGCTTTAAACAGGCCGGGAATAGACGTGCTGTTCACGCACTTTGCACGATCCTGTTACTTCGCAGCACTCAGGTTTTCGACTCGTCCGCGGTAGGCGAAGACTCTGCCAGGCCGCGCCACGACTGCATGTCGCCGGCACTCGCGGCTACATTCAGCACGTGCTGGCGGACTTCATCAGGCCCAATTCCGAGCCACGCCCCGATCCTGGAAAAATCGCTGTTCAGTACGGCCGTGTCCAATCCCGGCGCATAGTGGCTGGCGACCGCAACCGCATGCCTGACATTGAGCACGCGCGAGTTTCCGGCGTGCTGAGGGTCCAGCAACATGCGCAGCAACACCGGCAGTTGCCAGGCCTTGATCAGGCCGCTTTGCAGATCGGGCAGCGGAAATCCAGACACTGTCTGCCGGGCTAAGTCTGGGCATGACGCCGGATTGTCCGCCGGCATGCACTCAACTGGCGCAATTTGCATCGAGGCGTGGCACCAAAGCAACATTTCCGCAAGATCATGCAACAGGGCTGCGACCATCACCTCTTCGGGATCGACGTCCTTGCGCAACCGCGCCCAGTCCCGCGCACACAGTGCGGCAAAGCGCGACCGCTTGATCACCGCGTACAGTCCATCAAGCGCACCGGCGCATCCGGCCAGGGTGTCCTCTACTGTCGCCAATCCCTGGAATTTTTCATGGAACGGCGAGATGCCCAGCATCATGACTGCATGCGTCACCGTAGTGATATCGGTGCTGCGGCGCCGTCCGCGGTGTTCCTGTACATAACGCAGCACATTGACGGTGAGCAGGGGATCGTGGAGCACCACATCGGCAATCGTCTGCGGCGACTCATCAGCGTCGAGACCGAGTTTCCCCAATTCCAGCATACTGTGTGCGAGCACCGGCAATTCCATGCCGGCCAGCATCTGCACCCAGGTCGAGCCGCCGGCTTGCGGCTGCGTCACATGCGCCATACGTAAAGGGTCGATCGCACACCATCACCGACGGCGTAGGTCCGTTCGGGAAGGACACCGGGAATCGGGAATCCGTTGCTGATGAGCAGGCTTCCAGGGCGCATTTCCCGGCGTGCTTTTTCCCAAAGCCGGATCATTGGCACCGGCGAAAGGTAGGCATACACCACGTCATAGGCGGAAAAATCGGTGCGCCAGAAATCACCCCATTGCACCGAGACCGCTTCCTCGCGCGCAGACCGCCAACGGCTAAGCAGATAAAGCAGCGGCGCCACTTCGATACCCGTAAACCGGCCATCGGGCCGGCTTCTCGCGAGATCAAGCAAAAAATGCCCTGCGCCGCAGCCGAGGTCGATAAACCTGAATTTGGCATTCCCGGGCAGCAGGCAGCGCACGATATCGGCTGCACGGGTGCTGGAAGGAAACATCGGCACCTGCTGCAGCCAAGCCGCGCCATTGGCGACAAGAAGCAGGCAGAACAAGCCCAGGAACAACAGCGGTGGCACGCTGGAATCAATTGACATGACCAGCAGCGGAAGAAATAGCAGATTTATCGGGAGCCACCACCACGCAAGTCCGGCAGCAAACCCGAGGACAGCCGCACACGCACCCTCGATACCTGCCCATGCCACAAGCGCATGCGGCATCAGTCCGGCCTGTGCTACCGCACCGCAACCGGCAATACAGACAAGATGAGTCGCCGCTGCACGCCACAACGGCGACCGCAGGTTCCGGCTACCCGATTCTTCAGCGTATTGCGGCATTCAGATCAGAACGGGACGGTGCGTTCCCCTTGCCGATATTGACGGTGCCACCGCTGCCGGTCATCGATTCTTCCGCCTGCGCGGTAAGGACAATTATGGCGATACGGCGATTTGAAGGACTGTGGGCATCCGCAGGGTCAAACAACACCACGGATGCCATGCCCACGACGCGCTTTATTTTTCCGTTCTCGATGCCGCCTTCGATCAGCACCCTGCGCGACGCGTTCGCACGGTCGGCCGACAATTCCCAGTTGCTGTAACCCCGGTCGCCAGAACCGTACGGTTTGGCATCCGTGTGCCCGGTCAGGGTCAGTCCGTTGGGTACTGCGTTCAGAGGTTCGCAAAGTGCCAGCAGGATCTCCCGTGCATAGGGTTTGAGTTGGGCGCTGCCGAGGTCAAACATCGGGCGATTCTGCTCGTCGACAATCTGGATGCGCAGACCTTCGTTGATAATGTCAATCAGCAGCTGATTCTTGTATTGCCGCAGGATTGGAGTTGCTGTGATGACTTCGTTGAGACGTGTTTTCAATGCCTTCAGGCGTGCCATGTCATGGCGCGTCACTTCGATTTTTGCCTCCTTGAGGTTCGGCTTGCGCTTGTGTTCGGGCATTTCACCCCGTCGCATCTGCAGGTCATCGCTGCGGGTGAGGTCGCGCCCGCCGGCCATAATCGGACTCGAACTGTCGCCGCTGCCGCTGCCGCCAAAAAACGAAACTTTCAGCGGTGTCTGGAAATAGTCGGCAATACCCTGCAGATCACCCTTGGTGGTTGATCCAAGCAGCCACATCAACAGGAAAAAAGCCATCATGGCGGTCACGAAGTCCGCGTAAGCGATTTTCCACGCGCCACCGTGATGCCCGCCCGCCTTCTTCTTTATGCGCTTGATGACTATCGGGCGCTGGGTATCGTCAGCCATGCCTTTGGATTCCTGTCAGGACCATCGCCGGTGCGGATTTCACTTCTTCTGCTTGACGTGTTTTTCAAGCTCGGAGAACGACGGCCGTTCGGTCGAATACAGCACTTTGCGCCCGAATTCAACGGCCAGCGCCGGCGAATAGCCGTTAAGGCTGGCAAGCAGGGTTACCTTGATGCATTCGAGCATCTTGGTGGATTCGTCGAGCTTCTGTTCGAGCGCGGTAGCCAGCGGCCCGATAAAGCCGTAGGCAAGCAGGATTCCGAGGAACGTTCCGACCAGTGCGTTCGCAATGAGCAAACCCAGTTCCGCTGGAGGCAGACCGACTGAAGCCATGGTATGCACGACACCCATCACCGCGGCAACGATGCCGAATGCGGGCATGGCATCTCCGAGTTTGGCAATGCAGTGTGCTGGCAATTCCCCCTCGTGGTGATGTGTGCCGATCTCGTTGTCCATCAGGTTCTCGATCTCGAACGCATTGAGGTTGCCGCCGACCATCAGTCGCAGGTAGTCGGTAATGAACTCCAGCACGTGGTGGTCGTTCAGCAGACGCGGGTAACGCGCGAAAAGCGGACTCTTCTCGGGGTTTTCGACATCATCCTCGATGGTCATCAGCCCCTCCTTCCGAACCTTGGCAAGGATGTCGTACAACAACGCCATCAGATCCATGTAGCTGGACTTGGAGTAATGCGAGCCCTTGAGCACACTTGGCAGTGCCTTGATCGTCGCCTTGATGGCCTTGCCAGTGTTGCCGGCCAGGAAGGCACCCACCGCGGCACCGCCGATCATCAGCAGTTCCACCGGCTGCAACAGGGCGGAGAGGTGTCCGCCGGCGAGCACAAATCCGCCGAACACCGACCCCAGGACAACAATATATCCAACAATAACAAGCACTTACTATCACTCCCGGAAGACCTGCAGCAGCTGTTGCCGTAAATCCGACGCAGTCGGTCCGCGCATCAGAAAGTCGATCCAGCGTAGCAGTGCGATTTACCCGTTGAACGAGGGATTAGGGAGCTAAACCACCTCTTTATCGAAAACGGCTCAGACAACCGCGTGACGCAACCGCGAACGACGACGCGGAATTGTGGTTGCCTGCGCCACGACGGAGTCGAGCGGAAGCGCAGGAACGATTGCTTCTGCGTCCGGCATTCCTGCCCGACTCTCCCGCTCCGCCCTCGCCTTGTTGGTTTGTCCCGCACGCGACGGCATGTTGCACATGCCGCAGACGTAGGTGTTGTGCAGGTCCATCTTGTGCACGATGAACTGCCCACCGCACTCAGTACAGGGGATCGTGGTCAGGATTTTTGCATCAATGAAACGCATCAGACTCCATGCACGTGTCAGACTCAGCACGCACTCCGTGTCATGAATCCTTACATGCTCCAGATACAGTTTGTACGCCCTGATCAAGGCCTCGATTCCATCAACGCCCGCATGTTTGCCTAGATAATGATAAATATCGATAAACAACGACGAGTGTATGTTGGGCCTCCAACAGGTAAACCACTCCGTCGAATACGGCAGCATGCCCTTCGGCGGAGACTTGCCGACGATTTCTTTGTAAAGCTTGAGCAGGCGCTCGCGGCTGAGGCTGGTTTCCGCCTCCAGCACCGCCAGACGCGCGCCTAGCCGGATCAGTTCGGCCGCCAAGTCGATCTGTCTTGCTTCTGCGATAACGCTTTTATTGCGCATGATGACCGCTCCCGTCTGTTGACTTTCGATGGAATCAGGCCAGCCCGGCGGCGGGCTGTCCCGCGATCAGCAGCGCCGCGTGAGATTGCGTCATCGCTTTCTCCCGTCCGTGATCGGTAAGCAGACCGAAAATCATCTGATCATCAAAGCGAAAACGGCAAAGCAGCATGTTGGTTGCTGCCATTTTCAAAATTTGGGCGGGTGATAAACGCTCCAGAATCTGTGCGCTGTCAACACCGATGCCAAGACGGAAAGTCGCAGTCGCCTGGTCCTTCCTGATCATCTGTTGCGCGAGCAGCAGGTAAGTGAGATTGGTTTCCCGGATCTCGTACATCAGTTCATCTTGAGTCATTGTCAATTCCCCTGTGAGTCTCTGTTGGTAAATCAAGGCATTCTTTTTTTTGAACAGCGATGCCATTTTGTGACATTGAAATTCCGGGATCATCAGAAAAGCACCCTGCCGGGGAACATGTTTTTGGAATATTTTTTGTAGGTGTTATTCCTACACTGATCTGTGCAGCAGTGACGTTGAATTGTCACAAAAATCAAAGGGTTCCTTGCAAAACTCTTTAATTTGACTGGTCAGGGCGAGAGAATTTGAAACTCCGACCACCTGCAACTCGCAACGACACCGCCATCAGCGCATGGCCGTAGTTCTGGCGGGTGCCAGTGTAGTGCTTCGTTCTGTTTGGAACTTGAGCGAGAATTTGCACGAATGACCTTGGCAAGGATGTCATGGGTGTTGACGCTGGCCTCGAATTGACCACCAGTGCCGGCTGAAATCTGACCAGGAACAACGGACTGCTATGCCAGGACTGGCGGCCTTCCACGAACTGATATGCTGGTCAATTCTGGATCGGCGCATTGCGGGGAAAGCGATCAGTTTGAGGCGGCGGCAACAGCCTATGGTGAGCCATCGGACCAGCCCCTATTCCACCAGCGACACGTACGACACTGGCCGGGACCGGGACCGCCGCGGGTATCGGTAGCCCCTCAATAAACCGCTTGACATTGTTATGTCAGACATTACAATCCATGTAATGTTAAGCATGGCACACAGCCAGTGATCCGCGGATTCCGGCACAAAGGGCTCGAGCGGTTCTTCACGAAAAGCGACCGCAGTCGGATCAATGCCAAGCAAGCGGCACGCATACAGCGGCTGCTCGATCGGCTCGATGCCGCGACAAAACCCGACGACATGAATCTGCCGGGCTATGGTTTTCACGGGCTGAAAGGCGACCGCGCCGGGTCCTTTGCGGTGTCGGTGTCAGGCAACTGGCGCATTGTCTTCCGATTTTCGGATGGTGATGCTCTTGATGTGAACTTGGAGGATTACCACTGATGAAGTCCATGCGAGACCCGAAGCGTAAACCCACCCACCCTGGCGAGATCCTGCGCTTGGACATGCTGCCGGCGCTGGAAATGACGCAGACCGAATTCGCGGAACGCTTGGGAGTGAGCCGCTTGAGCGTATCCGAGCTGCTGCATGCCAAGCGCGCGCTATCCCCCGATATGGCGATGCGGATTGCTCGCCTGACCAACACGACCCCTGAAAGCTGGCTGCGGATGCAGGAAGCGCTTCACCTGTGGGGCCTGGAGAAGAATCCGAAACGGTATCGGCATATCGAGCCGGTCACCGCCATGGAAGTGCAGTAAAACCGGCCCGGCCGGATGCCGGGAAGCGCCGGATCAGCCACCCCCTGACGGTGTTGCGTGCCAAACCCGTACGCTTTGCGATCTCACTGATCGAAAGCTTGTCGCGCATCTTCATGCGCCTAACCCTGCCCAACATGTCCATGGTGATCACCTCGGTTCCCTGCTTAAAAGTTAGCTACAAGGGAGAGCGACTCCGCTGCACGAACAACGGCGCTTGGCAGGGCGCACGCAAGCGGGCTGCAACAAAGTATCTGGAACGCTTTGGGAGGCAGGCACCATGGGGATTCGAGCATCTGCGTATTCACGACCTGAAGCATACCTTCGGGCGACGGTTGCGCGCGGCACGAGTAACCTTCGAAACACGTCAGGTGCTTCTCGGCCACAAGAACGGCAGTATCACCACGCACTACAGTGGCGCGGAAATCGGGGAATTAATCGAGGGGGTAAACCGGATCGATGCGTCACGATCGACTCCGGTGCTGACCACCTTGCGCGTTGCGTACGTTGCACCCGTTGCACCCGTTTCCGGGGGTTCTGCAATGGTAAAAGCGTTGCAGAGAAAAAACTCAGGCCACCGGAAAGTGGCCTAAGTCTTTGATTTACTGGCGCGGCCGGAGGGATTCGAACCCCCTACCCCTTGGTTCGTAGCCAAGTACTCTATCCAGATGAGCTACGGCCGCTCAAGGGGGCGGATTATAGCAAAAACCCCTGCGCCGTCACGCTCAATATGCACGGACTGCAACGCACCCGGCCACTGGCCCCGCTGTCGCGCTTTAGGTAGCATGCAGGCCTCAAACTGGAATCGAGCATCCGCATGAAAGTCGGCGTGGCAGGCATCGGCAGGATGGGCGCGGCGATCACGGAACGGCTGTTGAAACACGGCCACCAGGTCACGGTATGGAATCGCACCCCGGCCAAAGCACAGGCGCTGGCGCAACACGGCGCAGCAGTCGCAGTCACCCCTGCGGAACTGGCGGCCGCTGCCGACATCATCCTGTCGATCCTGACCGATGCTGGCGCCATAGCCGCGGCCTACGACGGTCCCGCAGGCCTGCTGTCCGGCAACGTGACCGGCAAACTGTTCGTGGAAATGAGCACCGTGCGCCCGGACACCCAGCGCGCACTGAACAATCGCATCAAGGCCAAAGCTGCCGCGATGATCGACTGCCCGGTTGGCGGCACCACCGGCCCGGCGCGCGACGGCAAGCTGCTGGGATTTGTCGGTGGCGACGCAACCGACCTCGCACGTGCCCGACCGGTGCTCGAACAACTGTGCCGTCGTATTGAACATGTCGGCCCCGTCGGCGCCGGTGCCAGCCTGAAACTGGCGATCAACCTGCCGCTGCTGGTCTACTGGCAGGCCTTCGGCGAAGCGCTGGCGCTGTGTCAGCCGCTGGGACTCGACCCGGCGCGCCTGGTCGATATTTTTGCCGATACCTCCGGCGGCCCCAACATGCTGAAAACCCGCGGCCCGATGATCGCCGAAGCCCTGAACGGCAAGACCCCGGCCAATGTCACCTTCAACATCGACTCGATCCGCAAGGACCTCGCGACGATGATCGAGGAAGCGCGGACCCTCGGTTATGAATTGCCCGTCGCCGCTCGTGCGCTGGAATGTTTTGACGGCGTCGCGCGTGAAGGTATGGGCGACGGCGACGCCGTGATGCTGCCGGTCAGCTGGCTAAAAAACAAACAGTAAAGCAGTTCCAGGCCACAGCCCTAATCGGCTTTCATTTTGCGTTCGTTGATCACGCGCGCAAATTTCTTCAACTCGCTGTCGAGGAATGCTCCCAGTTGCTCGGGCGTGCTGCCGACGGCATCGATGCCTTCATCCGCAAACCGGCGTGACAGTTCCGGCGAAGCAACAGCCCTGGTGAAATGCTGGTTGAGCACGGCGGTGATTTCTCGTGGCGTGCCCTTGGGCGCCGCCAGCGCAAACCAGGCGCTGAACTCATAACCGGGCAATACATTCGCAATCGGCGGCACCCCGGGCAGCGCCAGGCTCTCTTTGCGGCTGGTCACACCCAGCGCGCGCAGCCGGCCGGATTTCACGAATCCGGTCGCTCCGGCGATCCCTGAAAACGAAACCCCGACTTCGCCGCTGATGGCCGCGGTCAGCGCCGGGCCGCCGCCCTTGTATTGCACGACGGCGATTTCGGTCTTCGCCAGGTAATTGAACAGTTCGCCGGCGATGTGAGGATTGGTGCCGGTGCCCGCGCCACCGTAATTCAGCGTGCCGGGACGTGCCTTGGCCAAGGCGATCAGTTCTTTCACCGAACGCACCGGCACCGAGGGATGGACGCTGACAAACGATGGCGTCGATGCCAGCAGCGAAATCGGCGCGAAGTCGGTCAGAGCGTCGTACGGCACCTTGTTGAACATCAGCGTGTTGGTGACCAGCGGCGTGGTATTAATCAACAGCGTATAGCCGTCGGGCTTGGATTGCGCGACAAAACCGGTACCGATGATGCCGGATGCACCGACGCGGTTTTCCATGACGATCTGCTGGCCGATAGTCTGCGTGGCAATCGGCCCCACCAGGCGCGCCACCACGTCCACAGTGCCACCCGGGGGAAACGGAATAATCATGCGTATTGGACGTTCCGGATATTTTCCGCTTTGGGCGTAAGCGGGTTGAACGGCCACTGCGCCAAGCAGCAGTAATGCTGCGCATTGTTTGAAACTCATGAAACTCCTCCTGCTGTTTTTGGGTGCGGCCTTGATGCGCCGTTTCTTTTTGCTGCGTCCAGCGCCGTGTGCAGGCGGACGCTTGCAATCATAACCGGGGACCTCAGAGATTTTCCCAGGCTCAGTGTGCCTATATTAAATATCCATTTAAAATCAAGTATTTATAATCAAACACAACATCAGGCCCACAAATAAAAACGGGGCACCAGGCCCCGTTTCATGTGTGGCGGAGAGAGAGGGATTCGAACCCTCGATAGGATTTTGTCCTATACGCCCTTAGCAGGGGCGCGCCTTCGACCACTCGGCCATCTCTCCAGATTCATTTCTAACGCTTGATCTATTTCGCTTACACCATCTCATCTGCCACGGTGGTCTTGGCGCTCTGCGCCGAATGTTATGACGGCTATCGCCGTGACCACCCTACTGTTGCGATTACAATTTTGGGCGAGGATAACACAGCCCTCCCCGCTTTCCGCCTTGTTCAGGGCGCCTGATCCAGCGCAAACGCCTTGTGCAGCACCCGCACTGCGAGCTCGGTGTATTTCTCGTCAATCACCACCGAAACCTTGATTTCGGAGGTCGAAATCATTTCGATGTTGATGCCTTCTTCGGCCAGCGTGCGGAACATGGTGCTGGCGATGCCAGCGTGGGAGCGCATGCCGACGCCGACCACCGAGACCTTGGCAATCCTGTCGCCGCTCTGGATGCCGCGCGCCTTGGTGTGCGTGATTACCGGCTTCAGCACGGTTAGCGCTTTCTGATAGTCGTTGCGATGCACCGTGAACGAAAAATCGGTGAGCCCGTCGTGGCCGACGTTCTGCACGATCATGTCGACGTCGATGTTGGCGTCGCCGATCGGCCCGAGGATCTGGTAGGCGATGCCCGGACGATCAGGCACGCCGAGCACGGTGATCTTCGCCTCGTCGCGGTTAAACGCGATGCCTGAAATGACGGCTTTTTCCATGTCCTTGTCTTCCTCAAATGTAATCAGCGTGCCTTCGCCTTCATCTTCAAAGCTGGAGAGCACGCGCAAACGCACTTTGTACTTGCCGGCGAATTCGACCGAGCGAATCTGCAGCACCTTGGAGCCGAGGCTTGCCATTTCGAGCATTTCCTCGAAGGTAATGGTTTTCAGGCGGCGCGCCTCCGGCACGATGCGCGGGTCGGTGGTGTAGACACCATCGACGTCGGTATAGATCTGGCACTCATCAGCCTTCAGTGCCGCAGCCAGTGCGACACCCGTGGTATCCGAACCGCCGCGGCCCAGCGTGGTGATGTTGCCGGCCTCGTCGACGCCCTGGAACCCGGCAACAACCACAACATAGCCGGCCTTCAGGTCGGCGCGCATGTTCTGCTCATCGATGCTGACGATGCGCGCCTTGGTATGGGCATTGTCGGTGAGGATCCTGACCTGGGCACCGGTGTAGCTGCGCGCCTTGAGGCCGATTTCGATCAGCGCCATCGACAGCAGCGCAATCGTCACCTGCTCGCCGGTGGAAACCACGACGTCAAATTCCCGCGGATCAGGATGGGCCTGGATTTCCTTGGCCAATGCAATCAGCCGGTTGGTTTCGCCAGACATCGCGGACACGACAACAACAACGTCATGCCCCTGCGCTTTCCAGCGCGCAACACGTTTGGCGACATTTTTGATGCGTTCGGGGCTGCCGACCGAGGTGCCACCGTATTTCTGGACTATCAACGCCATGATGGCTGGGTCTCTGGATGAACCAAAAAGGGGCATATTTTATTGGATTTTCCGGCGAAAAACGAGGTTTTGCCGAGGATTTTGTTGCCGAGGATTTACGCGGCACAACTTCCATTCAGTTCCGGAACCATTGCGCGCGGCGGGACTCCTATTCGCAGCACAGGAGGAAATCACGTTGAAAAAGCCGGCAAAATCCCAAGCAAGTCCCGACCATCCCCGCGAAATCCGCCGCAAGCGCGGCCTCAACCAGCAGCAGTTCTGGCCGTTGATCGGCGTCACCCAGAGCGGTGGCTCACGTTATGAGTCCGGCCGTCGCATGCCTAAACCGGTTCGCGAGCTGTTGCGCATCGTGCATGTCGAAGGCATACCGCTGCCGCAGGTGCGCGGCGACGACTTCTCGCTGGTCCAGTACCTGAAAAAATCGCGCCCCGGCCTGTATCGCGAATTGAAGGCCGCCGCGCAACGGGATCGCAAACCGCGCAAGTAGAGCAACTAGCAGGCAGTATTCATCATTAACGCTGCGGGCGGTCGACGCGGGCGCTTGTTATAATTTGCGCCCCATGCGCATTACCCGCAGGCTGGAATTCGACGCCGGCCACCGCATCCCCAACCACACCAGCCAGTGCCGTCACCTGCACGGGCACCGCTACGCCATCGAAGTCACCTTGAGCGGACCGGTGGTCGCCACCGCTGGCGCCGCCGACGAAGGCATGGTGATGGATTTTTCCGCAGTCAAGGCGATTGCCCAGAAGCACGTGGTCGAGCCCTGGGACCATGCCTTCCTCGCCTGGAAACACGATCACGCCGTGGTCGCCTTCCTCGCCGGCATGCCCGGCCACAAGACCGTGCTGTTCGATGCGCCGCCGACGGCGGAACACCTCGCCCGCCGCGCGTTTGAATTGCTCAACCAGCATTACCTCGCCTGTTACGGTGCCACGCTGCGCCTTGAGCGCGTCCGGCTCTACGAAACACCCAACTGCTGGGCCGACGCCGAACAGGGCGGAGACTGATCCACCGTTTGAACCGCCCCACTCCGCCACGGCCACCACCTGATGTCCACCGCTGCTCCAGAAACCGCAGAAATCCATGCCAGCCGGGGCAAAATGCTGATCGCAAAACGGCAATTCGCAGCAGCGGTCATCAGTTATGACCAGGCCATCACCTTAAAACCCGATTTCGCCGAGGCATACATCCAGCGCGGCAACGCACTGCGCAAGCTCGGCCAGTTTGAATCCGCCGTCACCAGCTATGACCGCGCACTTGCGCTGCTGCCCGACCATGCCGAAACCCATTGCAACCGCGGCATCGCGCTCAAGGAACTGCGCCGGTTTGAATTGGCGGTCGCCGGTTACGACCGGGCCATCGCGCTGAATCCTGCATTCCTCGCCGCATACGCCAACCGCGGTGTGGCGCTGGCCGCGCTCCACCAGCACGAAGCAGCCGTCGCCAGCTTCGACCAGGCCAACGCGCTGCACCCGGGCGTCGCCTTTACGCACCTGCACCGCGGCGTTTCGCTGCATGCGCTGGGACGTTACGCAGCCGCCGTCGAGGCTCACCAAAAAACCATCGCTCTGGATGCCAGCAGCTCCGAAGCGCATCACAATCTCGGCCTCGCGCTGCTGCAGTTGCGGCAACACGAAGCGGCGATTGCAAACTTTGACCGCGCGATCACACTGAACCCGGAATTTGCCGACGCGTACGCAAGTCGCGGCCTCGCCATGTACGAAACAAGGCAACACCAGGCAGCCATCGCGAATTACGAAAAAGCCATCGCGCTGCAGCCAACCCTGCGCATCGCCCATCGCAACCTCAGCCATCTCTACCTGCAACTCGGGGATTATGTAAAAGGCTGGGAGAAATTCGAATGGCGCATGCGCGGCGAAGATAATCCGGCCAATCGCCGCACGTTTACCCAGCCCCTGTGGCTGGGCCAGGAATCAATCGCCGGCAAAACCATACTGCTGCACAGTGAACAGGGCATGGGTGACACGCTGCAGTTCTGCCGCTACGCCAGACAGGTGGCCGATCTCGGCGCCAGTGTGATCCTCGAAGTGCAGAAACCCTTGCTCGGCCTGCTCGGTAGCCTCGAGGGTGTGACCACCCTGCTGCCCAAATTGAGCGTGCTGCCGCCCTTCGATCTGCACTGCCCGCTGATGAGCCTGCCGCTGGCAATCAGGGCCCGCATCAACAACATCCCGTCAGCACAAGGCTATCTCAGGGCCGATGCCGCCAAGGTCGCGGAATGGCAAGCCCGGCTGGGCGCCAAAACCAAACCCCGCGTCGGACTGGTGTGGAGCGGCAATCAGCTGCACAAGAATGACCAGAACCGCAGCATCCCGCTCACCGAGTTCGCCCAACTGCTGTCCGACGATTGCGAGTTTGTGTGTTTGCAAAAAGAGGTAAAGCCGGCTGATCAGGAAATCCTCGCAGCCCACCCCGAAATCCGCTGCTTCGGCGCGGAACTGAACGATTTTTCCGACACCGCCGCGCTTTGCGAACTGCTGGACCTGATCATCAGCGTCGACACCAGCGTGGCACACCTCGCCGGGGCATTGGGCCGGCCGGTGTGGATACTGCTGCCGTTCAATCCGGACTGGCGCTGGATGCTGGAACGCAGCGATACGCCGTGGTATTCCCGTGCGCGCCTCTACCGGGGAGACCGGCTTCAGGGCTGGAGTGGGGTTATCGCGAGGGTTCGCGGTGACTTGAGCCGGGGGCTCAAGACAGACGGACTCTGATTGATTTAAAAAATACTTGGCGGAGAGTGTGAGATTCGAACTCACGAGGACCGTGAGGCCCTGCCGGTTTTCAAGACCGGTGCATTCAACCGCTCTGCCAACTCTCCGTATTCGCGGAAATTACCGCTGCCGGGGGCGGATTGTAGCCCCTAACCCGCACTGGATGCGCCCTGGCTGTCACAATTGCGGCGCATAATATCATCTATTATCAATTGCTTGCGCAACCTTGGCAGCCCGAAAATCGGCCGATACCGATTGCAACTTTAACCGCCTTTCAGTAGTCTTACATCCTGCTTACACCAGCTTTTTTGGTGAACCTTTTGGAGATCCATCACTATGCAACCTGAACTGCGCACCGGGGCAACCTATTCTGCCGGCACGTCCGACATTGCCGTCCAGCAGAACAAGGTACTGCGTAACACCTATATGCTGCTCGCGATCTCGCTGATCCCCACGGTGATCGGCGCTGCGGTCGGCACCAATTTCATCAATTTCAGCTTCATGCGCGCCAGCCCGATCATGTCGATGCTGGTGATGCTGGCCGTGTTCTACGGCTGGATTTTCGCAATCGAGAAAAACCGCGACAGCGTGCTCGGTGTCGGCCTGCTGCTCGGCTTCACCGCCTTCCTCGGCCTGATGATGGCACCGATGCTGCAAAGCATCCTGTCGCTGCGTAACGGCGGGCAACTGGTGATGATGGCTGCAGGCGGCACGGCTGCGGTGTTTTTTGTGCTGTCGGGCATTGCCGCGACGACCAAACGTGACTTCAGCTTCCTCAACAAGTTCATGCTGGTCGGCTTCGTGGTGATCATGCTGGCGGTGCTCGCCAACATCTTCCTGCAAAGCCCGGTGCTGCAGCTGGCGCTGTGCGGTGGCTTCATCATCTTCTCGTCGGCGATCATCCTGTGGCAGATCAATTCGATAGTCCGCGGCGGTGAAACCAACTACGTGTCGGCGACGCTGACATTGTATGTGTCGCTGTACAACATCTTCACCAGCCTGCTGCAGATCCTGGGCTTCACCAGCGGTGATCGTGACTGAAACTTGCGCAACTGAAAACGCTTAAAAAAAGCGGCCTGCGGGCCGCTTTTTTATTGCCTGCATTATTCCAGCCGCGCCAGGCCTACTCCCTCTCAAACAACGCCATCGATTCCACGTGTGCCGTATGCGGGAACATGTTGATCACGCCGGCGGCACGCAGCTTGTAGCCATGCGTCGCCACCAGCACTTCGGCATCACGGGCCAGCGTTGACGGGCTGCAGGATACGTAGACGATGCGCCGCGGGCCGCCGGCCCCGATCAGCTTGATCAGTTCCATTGCACCATCGCGTGGCGGGTCGATCAGCAACTTGTCGAATGGCCCCAGCGCGGCCCACTGTTCGGCGTCGATCTTGAACAGGTCCATGGTCAGGAAACGCGTATTGTCAGCCAGCCCGTTGCTGCGTGCATTCTCCTCCGCCCGGCTGATCAGCCCTTTGCTGCCTTCGATGCCGATGACCTGCGCGCCGCTGCGCGCAATCGGCAGCGTGAAATTGCCCAGCCCGCAGAACAGGTCGGCGATGCGTTCACCGGGTTGCGGCGCCAGCAGGTTCAGTGCGCGGCGCACCAGCACCTGATTAATGGCATGGTTGACCTGGGTGAAGTCGGTGGGGCGGAAATGGATGCGTACGTCGAATTCGGGCAGCGTGTAATACAGTGCACCGGTGTCCGGCGGGCAGAACAACGCCGCCGTTTCCGGCCCTGAGGGCTGCAGATAGAACACCACGCGATGTGCGTCGGCAAAGACGCGCAGTTTGTCTTCATCTTCCGGCGTCAGCGCATCCAGGTTGCGCAGCACCAGCACATCGGCGTTGTCGGCCACCGCCAACTCGATCTGCGGCAATCGCGCACGCAGACTCAGGCTGTCGACCAACTGGCGGAGCAGCGGCAGCAGATCCGAAATCCGCCTTGGCAACACCTCACAGCTGGTCATGTCGGCAACATAACTGCTGCGTTTCTCATGAAAACCCACCAGCGCGCCGCCCTTTTTGAACACATGCCGCACCGTCAGGCGCGCGCGGTGGCGGTAGCCCCAGGCCGGACCGTAAATCGCCGGCAGCATCTGTTCGGGCTGCACCTTGCCGATATGCCGCAGGTTGTCTTCGAGCACACGCTGTTTGGCGGCAACCTGGGTGCGCGCATCCATGTGCTGCAGGCTGCAGCCGCCACAGAGGCCGAAAAATCTGCAGCCCGGCGTGGTGCGCGACGCGCTTTGATCAAAAATCCGCGTCGCGAATGACTGCTCGAACGCCGGTTTTTTGCGATAAACCGAGACTTCGACCCGCTCACCGGGCAGCGCGCCTTCAACAAAGACGACCTTGCCGTCACGGCGGGCAATGCCACGGCCTTCCTGGTCCAGGGATTCGATCAACAAGGGAGTCATTACGATTTTTCAGACCGCGCACAGCAGCGTGGTGCGTGATTTTTACTTTGTTATTACGTTATGCCGTCCAGCGCGCGAGAAATTCCTGCCAGTGCGGTTGCCCGGCTTTTTCCAGCGTGGTACGCACCATCGTGATTTGCGTATCGTGCTGTGCCTGGGTCAACGCACCGCGCATCAGCTGGAAACGCAGAAACACCAGGTGGGTATTGACGACATCGGTTTCGCAGTAACGCCAGATGTCTTCGAGCTTGCCGTCCTGATAGGCGCCCCATACCGCAGAGCCATCCATGCCGAGTTTGCCCGGCAGGCCCATCAGTTGTGCCAGCGCGTCCAGCGGCGCATTGGCACGGCCCTGATACAGCGCCAGCAGATCCATCAGATCGAGATGGCGCTGATGGTAACGGCTGATGTAATTGTTCCATTTGAATTCGCGGTCGTCCTCGCCCATGTCCCAGTAGCGCGCGGCCGTCACGCCATGCATCAGTCCACGATAATGCAGGACAGGCAGATCAAAACCGCCGCCGTTCCAGGACACCAGTTGCGGCGTGTATTTCTCGATGCCATCAAAAAAACGCTGGATGATTTCAGCTTCACTTTCCCCGGCCGCACCCAGCGACCACACCTTGAAACTGTCGCGATCCTGCAGCGCGCAGGAAATCACCAGCACACGTTGCAGGTAATGCGGCAGGAAATCATTGCCGTGGCTCTGCCGGCGCAACTGGAAGGCCATTTCCGCGACATCGCGGTCGGACACTGTGCTGTCGATCCCGTGCAACTTGCGGATGCCGGCGACGTCGGGCACGGTTTCAATATCAAACACCAATACGGTATTCACGAAATTACCTTTAAAAACAATTGCTTACAAAGTATTTGCGGATGACCGTTATGCGAATACACCCGTGGACAGATAACGGTCGCCGCGGTCGCAAACGATGGACACAATGACCGCGTCATGCACCTGCGCTGAAATCTGCAGCGCCGCCCACAACGCGCCGCCGGAAGACACGCCGGCAAAAATTCCCTCTTCACCGGCCAGCCGCCGCATCATGTTTTCTGCGTCGGCCTGCGTTACCTCGACCACCTGATTGACCTGCGACCAGTCGCAGATTTTCGGCAGGTACGCAGCGGGCCATTTGCGGATGCCCGGGATCTGCGAACCATCGGTCGGCTGGCAGCCGACAATCTGCACCTGCGGATTTTTTTCCTTGAGGTAGCGTGACACACCCATGATGGTACCGGTGGTGCCCATGCTCGAAATGAAATGCGTGACGCGGCCACTGGTATCGCGCCAGATTTCCGGGCCGGTGCCTTCGTAATGTGCCAGCGGATTGTCGGGATTCGAAAACTGATCGAGCATCACGCCGCGCCCCTCACGCACCATGCGTTCAGCGACATCGCGCGCGCCTTCCATGCTGACCTCTTTCGGTGTCAGCACCAGCTCGGCGCCATAGGCGCGCATGGTCTGCTGGCGTTCCAGCGACTGGTTCTCCGGCATCACCAGCACCATGCGGTAGCCCATGATCGCCGCCACCATCGCCAGCGCAATGCCGGTGTTGCCACTGGTCGGCTCGATCAGCGTATCGCCGGGCTTGATGGTGCCGCGCTCCTCTGCGCGGCGGATCATCGACAGTGCGGGACGATCCTTGACCGATCCCGCCGGGTTGTTGCCTTCGAGTTTGACCAGCACCGCATTGCTGGTCGCGCCGGGTATGCGCTGCAACTTCACCAGCGGCGTATTGCCGACGAAGTCCTCCAGTGTCCTGTCCATGACTCAGCCCGCGCTTTTCGCCAGCAATTGCTGGCAGTACCGCGCGACGCCCTGCTCCACCGTCAGAAACGGTTTCTGGTAGCCGGCTGCGCGCAAGGCGGTCAGATCAGCCTGGGTATAACTCTGGTATTTGCCCTTGAGGTCGCCGGGAAACGGGATATAGCGAATCACGCTTTTGCTCTGCAGATCCGCCAGCAACAAGGCTGGCTCACCCGCCGCCGCACGACAACCGTTCACCGTGGCAACAGCGACATCGTTGAAAGACTGTGCCGCGCCGCTGCCACAATTGAATATCCCTGACTTGTCGCCGTTATTCAGGAAGTACAAATTGACTTTGACCACATCCTCGACCGAGACAAAATCGCGGCGCTGCTCGCCGTTGCCATAGCCGCCGCTGCCTTCGAACAGCCGCACATGGCCCTCGGCGCGGTACTGATTAAAGAAATGATATGCCACCGAGGCCATGCGTCCCTTGTGCTGCTCGCGGTCGCCATAAACATTGAAATAACGCAACCCGACCACCTGCGGACCGCCGGGCGGCAGACGCCGCACCCGCAGGTCAAACAGCAGTTTTGAATAGCCGTAGACGTTCAACGGGCCTTCGCAGTCCGCCTGCTCACGAAAACCGGTCAGTGCGCCATAGGTCGCCGCGGATGACGCATAAATCAGCGGGATCGTCTCGGCTGCGCAAAAATCCAGCAGCGTGCAGGAATAGGTGTAATTGGTGTCCATCACATAACGGCCGTCACTGGCCGTGGTGTCGGAACAGGCGCCCTGATGCAGTATCGCCTTCACGCCACGGCGGAAAGCGCCGGCTTTGATGCGAGCGAGGAATTCATCCTTGTCGAGGTAGTCGCTGATCCGGCAGTCGACCAGGTTACGGAATTTTTCGCCCTGCGTCAGGTCATCCACAGCGAGGATGTCGGTGATGCCCTGCGCGTTGAGGCCCTTGACCAGGTTGGCGCCGATAAAACCGGCAGCGCCGGTGACCACATGGATCATGGCTTATTCCTCCTGCGCCGGCGGGAACAATTCGTCCGGCTGGACCACTGCAGTGCCGAATTTGCCGACGACGATGCCCGCGGCACGGTTGGCAATGCGCACTGCGCTTTCCAGGTCCTGCCCTGCCGCCAGCATCACGGCGATGGTGGCGATCACCGTGTCACCGGCACCGCTGACGTCATACACTTCGCGCGCCTGTGCCGGCACATGCAGCCTGCTGCCGCGCCGGTACAGCGTCATGCCTTCCTCGCTGCGCGTAACCAGCATGGCACCGATGCCCAGCCGCTGGCGCAGGTTCTGCGCTTTCGTCGTCAGCGCAGCTTCACTGCTCCAGCCACCGACCACCGCGCGCAGCTCAGCACAATTGGGTGTCACCAGCGTCGCGCCGCGATAACGCGAATAGTCCTCGCCCTTGGGATCGACCAGCACCGGCTTTTGGTGACGGCGCGCCAGCGCGATCATGCGGGCGATATGCGCGAGGCCACCCTTGCCGTAGTCCGACAGGATCGCCACATCGCAACTTTTCAGCAGACGCTCGAAATCTTTCAGTTTCGACGCCAGCACTTCATGGCTGGGCAGGGTCTCAAAATCTGCGCGCAGCAACTGCTGACGACGACCGATGACCCGCAGTTTGACTGTGGTGGAGATGGTCGGATCGTCGTGCAGGCTGGCAATAACGCGATCACGTTTCAGCAACTGGCGCAGGCAGCGCCCGGCCTCATCACGCCCCACCACCGACAACAGTGAAGCCTTTGCCGAGAGCGCAGCGACGTTGCGCGCAACATTCGCCGCACCACCCGGGCGTTCCTCGACACGATCAACCTTGACCACAGGCACCGGTGCCTCCGGCGAAATGCGGCTGACTTCGCCGAACCAGTAGCGATCCAGCATCACATCACCGGCCACCAGCACCCGGGCGCGGCGCATCTGTGCCGGCAGGCCGCCGCGTGGTGACACCGGTTTTTTCTTCAGTATTTTTTTCATTAGCGAATTTGGTCAACTGATGATTTTAATGCACTGGCAATGTCGGCATTGATCCGGTCCAGCACGGCCAGCGGATCTGCGGCACGGGTAATCGGCCGGCCGACCACCAGGTAATCCGCCCCGTCGGCAATCGCCACCTGCGGCGTGACAATGCGTTTCTGGTCATCCTGCGCAGCATCGGCGAGACGAATACCCGGCGTCACCAGACAAAAATCCGCCCCGCAGGCACGGCGCAGCAGCAAAGCTTCCTGCGCCGAACACACCACGCCGTCCATGCCGCTGGCGGCAGCCAGCCGTGCCAGGCGCTCGACCAGTACCTTGGGTTCTTCCGAATGTCCTGTTTCACGCAGGTCTTCAGCGCCCATGCTGGTCAGTACCGTCACCGCAATCAACATGGGCGGATGCGACAGTCCGGCAAGTGCTTCGCGCGCCGCCTGCATCATCGTGCGCCCGCCACCGGCATGTACATTGATCATCCACGCACCGAGCGCCGCCGCGGACTTGCAGGCCGAGGCCACAGTATTCGGAATGTCGTGGTATTTGAGATCAAGGAACACGTCGAAACCGTGCGCTGCCAGTTGCCGCACCAGATCAGGACCGGCAACGGTAAACAATTCCTTACCGACCTTGACCCGGCAGCGTTTGGGGTCCAGCCGTTGCGCGAATGCCAGCGCCTCGGCAGCACTGGCGTAATCCAGTGCGACAATGACCCGCGAGCCCTTTTGATCCATGCTCATGCAGATACGCCCTTTGCTCCGGCGAGTTTCAAGCCGGAATGTCCCCCAGCTATGGCAGACTTCACGCCGGTATTCCTTCAGCTCCGGCAGACTTCACGCCGGTAGTCCTTCAGCTCCGGCACGCTTCACGCCGGAATGTCCTTCAGCTCCGGCGCGCTTCATGCCGGTATTCCTTTTTCTTCGGTACGTCGCGGCGCGTAGGTTTCCCATTCGCCGCAGGCCGGGCAATGCCAGTAAAACTGCCGTGCACGAAAACCGCAGTGTTCACATTTGTACATGGCGAGGCTACGCGTGTGCTGGTGGATCAGTTGTTTGATCAATTCAAGATCGGTGCGGCGCTCTGGCGGCACTTCCAGCAATTGCGCTTCCAGCAGCTTGTCGAGCCCGAGCATGGTCGGCGTACGCCGCACTTCATCGCGCACCAGCCGGTATGCGGCCTGCGCCCCGCTGTCGGCCAGCGTGGCCTGGTACACCAGATCCAGCAAATCCATCGACGGATACTTTTCGAGAAAACCGCGCAGCAGGTTGAGGCCCTCGTCGGGCTGCCCCGCTTCGCGGTAGGCAATCAGCAACCGCTCCGCGACCAGCGACAGATAGGCCGGGTTCTGCGATTCAATGTGCTGCCAGGCGGCAATCGCCGCGGGCCCGTTGCCGAGGTCACGCTCCAGATCACCCAGCAGCATGTTCGCCCGTACGCACAGCCGATGATGCGCCAGCGCCTCTGTCAACAAGGGCCGTGCATCGGCAGGTCGCGACTGCATCAGCTCGCGTGCCGCCATTTCGCAGTAGAAATTGGCAATTTCCTTCTGGAAGGAACTGCCGTTGAGGACTTCGAGTTTTTCGGCAATCACAATCGCCTTGCGCCATTCCTTTTCCTGCTCATAGATTTCCAGCAGGAACCGCAGCGCAGCCTCGGCATGCGGCGTATCGTCAAGCTTCAGGAACAATTCTTCAGCGCGATCGAGCAATCCCGCCTTCAGGTAATCCTGCGCCAGCTCGAGCACGGCCTGCAGCTTCTGCTCCTGCGCGAGGTCTTCACGCTCGGCCAGATTCTGGTGCATGCGGATCGCTCGTTCGACCTCACCGCGGCGACGGAACAGGCTGCCCAGCGCGAAATGCAGCTCGATGGTCTGGGGATTGACCTTGGCCACTTCGATGAAGGCCTCGATCGCCTTGTCGGGCTGCTCATTGAGCAGGAAATTCAGGCCCTTGAAATACGATGCGGGCAGCAGCCGGGATTCAGTGACGATCTGGCGGATGTCGACGCGCGCCGCCATCCAGCCCAGCGCGAAAAACAGCGGCAAAGTCAGCAGCCACCACAGTTCGATGTCCATTATGCGCGGCGCTTCACAACAATTTTCGCGGCAAATTTCACAACAGGTCGGATGGCGGCAGGAGCGGCGCGTCGGGTTGCCGGGCGGCACCCAGTTCGCGCTTCAGCACGGCAATCTGCCGGCGCAACCGCAGCGTCTGGAACAAACCCGCCAGCAGCCCCACCAGCGCGCCGGCGCAGATGGCGACCAGTAGCACGACCACCAGCGGCGCTTCCCACCGGTATCCGAGGTAATACCGCACCGTGACCGGATCCGTGTTCACGATCGCAAACGACAGGATCAGGAGGAACAATACGACCTTGATGATCCACATTAGGTATTGCATGGCCCGTCGAGAATATCATGCCCCGCCATTCGCGCGGGAGCGCCCCGCAGCACACAAAAAAGCGGCATGGCCTTGTAGCCATGCCGCCCAAAGGAACGATGCCTGATCGTCCGTTATTTCTTGATGTCGACGCGTTCGCGCAATTCCTTGCCGGCCTTGAAATGCGGCACGTACTTCGCCGGCACCTGCACACGTTCGCCCGATTTAGGATTGCGCCCGGTACGCGGCGGTCGGTAGTTGAGTCCGAAACTGCCAAAGCCCCGGATTTCGATGCGCTGCCCCTGTGACAGGCTTTTCCCCATGGCATCGAGAATCATCTTTACAGCCAGTTCGGCGTCCTTGGCCACAAGCTGCGGATAACGTGCCGCCAGTTTCGCGATCAACTCCGACTTGGTCATGATGCTCCCTTACTTTTATTGTTGAGTATTGGCTGTGTCCAGCTTGGCTTTGAGCAGCGCGCCAAGATTGGTGGTCCCCGAACTCGCCTGTTTGTTGTCCGAAGTCATCTTCTGCATGGCTTCGGTCTCCTCTGCAAGGTCTTTCGCCTTGATCGACAGGTTGATCGTGCGGTTCTTGCGGTCGACGTTGATGATCATCGCGGTCACCGAATCGCCTTCCTTCAGTTTGGTGCGGATATCTTCAACGCGGTCTCGCGAAACTTCCGACGCGCGCAGATACCCTTCCATGTCACCTTCGAGGTGGATCACGGCGCCCTTGGCATCGATCGCCTTGACCGTGCCGGTGACAACGGTGTTTTTCTCATGGCCGCCGACATAGCTGGTGAACGGATCACCTTCGAGCTGCTTGACGCCCAGGGAAATACGCTCACGTTCAACGTCGATCGACAGCACCTGGGCTTCGACTTCCTCGCCCTTCTTGTAATTGCGCACGGCCTCTTCACCGGGCACGTGCCATGACAGGTCGGACAGGTGCACCAGACCGTCGATGCCACCGGCAAGACCGATGAAAATGCCGAAATCGGTGATCGATTTGATCTGACCCCTGACCTTGTCGCCCTTTTTCGAGTTCATCGAGAACTCTTCCCACGGATTCGCCATGCACTGCTTCATGCCGAGCGAGATGCGGCGGCGGTCTTCGTCGATCTCCAGCACCATCACTTCGACCTCATCGCCCAACTGCACGACTTTGGACGGATGCACGTTCTTGTTGGTCCAGTCCATTTCGGAGACGTGCACCAGGCCTTCGATGCCCGGCTCGATCTCGACAAAGGCGCCGTAGTCGGTGAGGTTCGAAACCTTGCCGAACAGACGGGTGTTGGGCGGGTAACGGCGCGACAGGCCGACCCAGGGATCCTCGCCCAGCTGCTTCATGCCCAGCGAGACGCGGTTTTTTTCCTGGTCGAACTTGAGCACTTTGGCGGTGACTTCGTCGCCGACATTGAGCATTTCCGACGGGTGTTTGACCCGGCGCCAGGCCAGATCGGTGATGTGCAGCAAGCCGTCGATGCCACCAAGGTCGACGAACGCGCCGTAGTCGGTGATGTTCTTGACGATGCCCTTGACGGTCGCGCCTTCGCGCAGATTCTCGAGCAGCTTCTGCCGCTCTTCGCCCTGGCTGGCTTCGAGCACGGCACGGCGTGACACCACGACGTTGTTGCGTTTGCGGTCAAGCTTGATGACCTTGAATTCCATTTCCTTGTTTTCGTACGGCGTCGTGTCTTTGACAGGACGCGTATCGACCAGCGAACCGGGCAGGAAGGCACGGATGCCGTTGATCATCACGGTCAGGCCGCCTTTGACCTTGCCGCTGATCATGCCGGAGACGATGTTGCCCTTCTCGAGAGCGTCTTCAAGTTCGTGCCAGGCTGCGAGGCGCTTGGCCTTGTCGCGCGACAGGCGGGTTTCGCCATGCCCATCTTCCAGAGCCTCAATGGCGACGCTGACAAAATCACCGGGCTTTACTTCAATCTGGCCGCGGTCGTCATGAAACTCTTCGATCGCCACATAGCTCTCGGATTTCAGACCGGCGTTGACCACCACAAAATTGTCATCAATACGCACGACTTCGGCGGTAATCACTTCGCCGATGCGCATTTCTTTCGTTGCCAGGCTCTCTTCAAAGAGCGCGGCAAAACTCTCGGTAGCAATACCGACGGTAGCAGCTTGTTGGGTTGTTTTCATCATTGGAATCAGGAGGTTATCACACCCGTTTGAGAAACGGGAGGGTAGTTGAAAAAAGCCATGGTCCTGGCGGCCCATGACGCCTGTTTGCTGCCTTTATTGCTTTTTTACGTTTTTTACGTTTTTTGGCACTTCTGATACAGATGCAAGACCTGCGCCACCACGTCAGCCGCCGGTATCCCGGTAGTGTCTATTTCAATGGCATCAGCACACTTCAACAGGGGGGCCGTGACGCGGTTGCTGTCGCGAAAATCGCGGTCGCGGATGTCCTGCAAAAGGGCCGCCATACTAGCACCGGAGTCCTTTTCCATCAACTGCTTATGACGCCTCCGCGCCCTCTCCTCAGCGGTCGCCGTCAGGTAGATTTTCAGCCGCGCATCCGGGAACACCACCGAACCCATGTCGCGGCCGTCCGCGACCAGGCCCGGCGGCTGGCGAAAACCATGCTGCAGCGACATCAGGGCCGTGCGCACACCGGGCAAGGCCGCCACTCGTGACGCGGCAGTACCGGCGACTTCGCCACGAATCTGATCCGACACCTCCCGGGCATCAACAAAAACGCGAACCCCGTTAAATTTTACCTTTAAATTCAATGTGATATTGGTTATTTCCGAGTCATTGTCGAGATTGCCCCCACACTCTCCTCCGACAAAACCGACAATCCGGTACAACGCTCCGCTGTCCAGATAATGAAATCCCAAGTGCTGCGCAACGGCTGCGGCAATCGTGCCCTTGCCCGAGGCCGAGGGGCCGTCGATGGCGATGACCGGTGGCAGGCTCATGCGGTGATACCTGCCAATACCTGGAAATAATCAGGAAAGGTTTTGGCCACGCAGCCCGGGTCATTGATCCGTAGCGGGACACCACCCAAAGCCGCCAGCGAAAATGACATGGCCATGCGGTGGTCATCGTAGGTATCGATGGCCGCAGGCCGCCATTGTGCCGGGGGCGTTATTTTCAGGTAATCAGCACCCTCTTCCACGCTCGCGCCAAGTTTCACCAGTTCAGCAGCCATCGCGGCAATACGATCGGTTTCCTTGACCCGCCAACTGGCGATATTGCGCAGCGTCGTCGTGCCATCGGCAAACAGTGCAGCCACCGCCAGCGTCATCGCCGCATCGGGAATATGGTTGCAGTCGAGATCGACCGCGCGCAGCCGGGCGCGTTTTCTTGCGTCCTCACCCGCGCCGGCTTCGATCCAGTGTTCACCCATGCTGACCGCGGCGCCCATCTGTTCCAGTGCCTCGGCAAAACGCACGTCACCCTGAGTGCTGTTGCGCCCCACGCCTTCGACGCGCACCGGACCGCCGCCGCTCAGGCCGCTGATCGCGCCAGCAGCGAGAAAGTATGAAGCCGATGAAGCATCACCTTCGACATACAGTTCACCGGGGCTGACATAACACGCACCAGCCGGCAGCGTGAATGTGGCCCAGCCATTGCGTTCCACAACGACGCCGAACCTGCGCATCGCATTCAGCGTGATCTCGACATAGGGTTTGGATATCAATTCACCCTCGATACGCACCACCGTCTGGGCACCGAGCAGCGGCAGCGCCATCAGCAATCCGCTCAGGTACTGGCTGGACACATTGCCGCGGATGCTCACTTCCGCCTGCGTTTTCAGCTTGCCGGGATGGATCTTCAGCGGCGGGAAACCCGGGTTACCCAGGTAGTCAATTTCCGCACCCAACTGGCGCAGGGCATCGACCAGGTCACCGATCGGCCGTTCGTGCATGCGTGCAACACCGTCGATGCCGTATTCGCCACCACATAACGCAAGCACTGCGGTCAGCGGCCGCACCACGGTGCCGGCATTGCCGAGAAACAGATCAGCCTTCTTGCCCGGAAAAACACCGTTGACGCCATGCACCGTCATCGCGCGCGGCCCGGAGGCCTCGCAACGCACGCCCAGCGCGCGCAAGGCCGTCAGCATGTACCCGGTATCGTCTGAATCCAGCACTTCACGCAGCGTCGTGACACCTTGCGCCAGCGCGGCCAGCAGCAAGGTGCGGTTGGAAATACTTTTCGAGCCGGGCAAACGCACCGTGCCGCGCACTGCGCGGATCGGCTGCAGATCCAGATATTCGGGTTTTGCCGCGCTCATTTACTTTTTAAGCAACCACCGCGCCCGCGCTTTTTGCGCAGCGCTGAACATATGCTCAAGCGATTCCCCGTCACCCGCCGCCAGAGCGGCGCGAGCGGCTTCGAGTTCACTGATGTATCCGTCAACCAGCGGCACCAGTGCTGCGCGATTGGCGATGCAGATGTCGCGCCACATTTCCGGCGAGCTGCCGGCAATGCGCACCGTGTCGCGCAGGCCGCCGCCGGAAAAACCGAGCAGGCGTTTGGCATCGCGCCGCTGCGCCAGCAGATTCACCAGCGCAAACGCCACCACATGCGGCAGATGGCTGACCGCGCCGAAAATTTCATCGTGCTCTGCTGCCTCGAGGCGCACAATGTTCGCGCCGCAGGCCAGCCAGGCCGCGCGCACCAGGCGAACCGCGGCAGCTTTGGTTTCCTTTTGCGGCAACAGGATCAGGTTGCGGTCGCGGAACAGTTCGGGAAACGCAGCACCCGCCCCGCTGTGTTCGGTGCCGGCAATCGGGTGCGCCGGTACGAATTGCGCAAAATGTGCGCCGAGATGGCGACGTGCCGCAGCAATCACATCCTGCTTGGTACTGCCGGCATCAGTGACCACGGCATGTTTCGGCAAAACCGGCGCGATGCGCGCAAAAATACCCGGCATCTGCCCCACCGGCGCACCGACCAGCACCAGATCGGCATCCACCACCGCGCGTGCAGCATCGGTTTCAGCCTTGTCGATCACGCCGCGACGCAGCGCCACCTGCAGGTTCTTGCGGCTGCGGCCGACGCCGACCACCTGTTTGACGATGCGCGCTTTTTTCAGCGCGAGCGCAAACGAACCGCCGATCAGGCCGACACCGATAACAACCAGTTTATTGATGCGTAATTTGGCCGACATGACTATTCCGTTCAAGCGTTCCGTTCAGACAATCCGCGCAGGCGCATTAATCGCCCAATCGTTACCTTACCGCAGTCTCAGTCACCGCCTCGAACCGCAAAATCAAGCCGTCAAGGCCTGCTGCAATACTTCGAGAAAACGCGCGTTTTCGGATTCCAGTCCAATCGACACCCGCAGATGATCGGGCATGCCGTAATTGGCAATCGGCCGCACGATGACGCCGGCCTTCAGCAGCTTCTGGAACACGGCGGACGCGCCCGGCACCTTGAAGGTGATGAAGTTGGCGTAGGACGGGATGTAATTCAGCGACAGCTGCTGCAAGCCGGCGACGATCTGCCGCATGCCGCGACGGTTGAGGTCATGGCTTTCGCGGACAAACGCTTCGTCATCCAGCGCCGCTGCTGCGGCCGCCAGCGACAGGCTGTTGACGTTGAAGGGCTGGCGCACGCGGTTCATCAAGTCGGCGACACCGGGTGCCGCCAGTGCATAACCAATGCGCAGGCCGGCCAGGCCGTAGACCTTGGAGAAAGTGCGGCTGATCACCAGATTCGGATATTTTTTCAGCCAACCGATGCCGTCGTACCTGAACTGCGGTTCCAGATATTCGTTGTAGGCCTCGTCGAGCACGATCAGCACTTCCTGCGGCAACTGCGCGATGAATGTTTCGAGCGCGGCACCGTCAATGAATGTGCCGGTCGGGTTGTTCGGGTTGGCGATGAACATCATCCGGGTATCGGGTTGCACCGCGCGCGCCATTGCCGGCAGATCATGGCCAAACTCGCGTGCTGGTACGGCAATGCCCTGCGCCCCCATCGCCTGCACCGCCAGCGGATACACCGCAAACGCATGCTGCGAATACACCGCGGACAATCCCGGCGTGAGGAATGAACGCGCCGCCAGTTCCAGCACGTCGTTGGAGCCGTTGCCGAGCACGATATTTTCCGGTTCAACACCGCAGCGCTGCGACAAAGCCTGTTTCAGCTCAAAACCGTTGCCGTCCGGATAACGCGCGAGGCCGTCGAGTATCGCGCGTATGGCAAGCGCGGCTTTCGGGCTGACGCCCAGTGGATTTTCATTCGATGCCAGTTTGACGATGCCGGACTCATCGAGTCCCAGTTCGCGGGCCAGTTCGGAGGTCGGTTTGCCCGGCAGGTAGGGCGCAATGGCGCGGATATAACCGGGCGCGAGATCGCAGACATTCATATTATTTTATCAATAAAAACAAATACTTATAATCAACATCGAAATCAGAAAATGTTAACCGCCGATGAACGCGGATTAACGCCGATAGCATCAAAAAGTTCGGAAAACTCGCCAATTGAATCAATGCAAGTAATTGTTTTTAATAAATTATGTTGCCTGCCTTCAGCGCGTTTTGTGCGCAGGTTTGAGCTGCGTTCATCGGCGCACCCCTCAAGGGGGTATTGAAAAGAATTTATCGGCGGTTTAATTGGGTTCGGTCTTTCTGTCAGGCGCTCTTAATAATAAATACCAGTTCAACGTGCCGCCGGATAGGATCCCAGCACTTTCAGGAAGGAGGTCTTGCGCGCCAGCGCGGTGAGCGCGCGGGCCACGCGCGGTTCCTGCTGGTGGCCCTGGATATCGACGTAGAACACGTATTCCCACAAACCCGTGCGCGCAGGACGCGATTCCAGCCTGGTCATGCTCACGCCATGTTTCGCCAGCGGCGTCAGCAGCTCGTGCACTGCGCCCGGCTCGTTGCGCGTCGACAGTACCAGCGAGGTTTTGTCACGGCCCGACGGTGAGACTTCTTCTGCACCGATCACCGCAAACCGTGTGGTGTTCTTCGGATCGTCTTCTATATTGCGCGCCAGCAGCTTGAGACCGTACAAAGTAGCCGCGGTACGACTGGCAATCGCCGCTGAATGCCGGTCTTTACTCGCCAGCCGCGCAGCCTCGGCATTGCTGACCACGGCAATGCGTTCCGCCTGCGGCAGGTTGCGCGACAACCACTGCTGGCACTGTGCCAGGCTCTGGGTATGTGAATACACCTTGCTGATGCCGTCGCGCCCCGGCGCCACGCTCATCAGACATTGCCGCACCGGCAGCATCACTTCGCCGCAGATGCGTGCCGAGGTATTCAGCAGCAAGTCCAGCGTGCGACCAACTGCACCTTCAGTTGAATTCTCCACCGGCACCACGCCATAACCCGCTGCGCCGGTTTCGACGGCGCGAAAAACCTCGTCAATCGTGGCATGCGGCTGGGATCCGGTGACGGCGCCGAAATGTTTGACCACGGCTTCCTGGCTGAATGTGCCCTCGGGACCCAGATAGGCCACCGCCATCTGCTCTTCAAGCGCACGACAGGCCGACATGATTTCGGTGAACAACCGGCTCAATGTAGCGCCCGTCAATGGCCCTTTATTCAATTCGCGCACCCGGCGCAACACCTGCGCTTCACGCTCGGGCTTGTAGGCAGCCGCACTGCCTTTGGCCTGCCAGGCCTGCTGGGCCAGTTTCGCACGCGCCGACAGCAACTGCACCAGCCGGGTGTCCAGCGCATCAATCTTGCCGCGGATATCTTTCAGTGAATCAGCCATGCGCGTATTGGATCAGGTGTTACGTTCAAGTGCAGCGTTCAAGTATCTTGCTCAATTCGTCGGCAGATATCTTACCGCGAGCACGCCCTTGATCGCTGCCAGTTCTGCAATCACCGCATCCGGCACCGCGCTGTCGACATCGACCAGCGTATAGGCCAGATCGCCGCGCGATTTGTTCAGCATGTTGTGAATGTTGAGGCTGGCGCGGGCCAGGGTCGTGGAAATCTGCCCGACCATGTTCGGCACGTTGGCATTGGCAATCGCCACGCGCCAGGCCGATTCGCGGTGCATCACCACGTCGGCGAAATTGATCGCATTGCGGATATTGCCGTGCTCAAGAAAATCACGCACCTGGTCGGCAACCATCACCGCGCAGTTGTCCTCGGCCTCGCGCGTTGATGCGCCGAGGTGCGGCAAGGCCACCACCTGTGGATGCCCCGCGAGCTTCTGCGCCGGAAAATCACAGACGTAAGTGCGCAGCCGTTTGGCAGCCAGCGCCTCGATCACGGCGTCGTTGTCGACAATGCCGTCACGCGAAAAATTCAGCAGCACCGCACCCTTTTTCAGCAACAGCGCACGTTGTGAATTAATCAGATTGCGCGTTGCCGGCACCAGCGGCACATGCAGCGTGACGAAATCGGCGGCTTTCAGCACTTCTTCAATGGTATGCGCCTTGCGCACCTGCGACGGCAGGCTCCACGCCGCATCGACAGTGATATCCGGGTCGTAACCCAGCACATCCATGCCGAGCTTGATCGCGGCATCCGCCACCAGACTGCCGATCTTGCCGAGGCCGATCACACCGAGCGTGCGGCCAGGCAGTTCAAGACCGGCAAACTGTTTCTTGCCGTCCTCGACCAGCTTGTGCAGCGTTTTGTCATCGCCCTGCAAACCATCGACATAACGCGCCGCCGGCAGCAGGTTGCGCGCCGCCATCAGCAGCGCAGCAATGACCAGTTCCTTCACCGCGTTGGCATTGGCACCGGGCGCGTTGAACACCGGCGCACCGCGCAGGTTCATCTTGTCGACCGGAATGTTGTTGGTGCCGGCTCCGGCGCGGCCGATGGCCATGACGCTGGCGGGGATGTCCATCGCGTGCATGTCGTGCGAGCGCACGAGTATCGCGTCCGGCGCGGCGGTAGCGTTACTCACCTGATAACGTTCCGCCGGAAAACGCTGCAGACCGACGCCGGCAATCGAATTCAGCGTGAGGATTTTCAACGGTGCGCGGCTCATGGATTCAGCCATGCTTGCGCTCGAACTCGCGCATGCACTGCACCAGCGCCTGCACGCCTTCGACCGGCATGGCGTTGTAAATTGACGCGCGCATGCCGCCCACCGAACGATGGCCCTTCAACTGGGTCAGGCCCGCCGCTTCGGTGGCCTGGAGAAAGGCCTTGTCCAGATCGGCGCTGCGCAGCGTGAACGGAATGTTCATCAGCGAACGGTCGTCCTTCGCCACTGGCGAATGATAAAACTCGGTCTGGTCGAGATAATCGTAGAGCAGCGCAGCCTTGCTGCGATTGACCTGCTCCATTTTCACCAGGCCGCCGCGTTGCTTCAGCCACTGGAACACCAGCCCGGCGACATAAATGCCATAGGTCGCCGGCGTGTTCGACATCGAGTCGTTTTCCGCCTGCACCTTGTAATCGAACACCGTCGGCGTCACCGGCAGCGCCTGGCCAGGCAGGTCATCGCGCACGATAACAATGGTCACGCCCGCCGGGCCGATGTTTTTCTGCGCACCGGCGTAGATCAAGCCGTACCGCGACACATCCATCGGCCGCGACAGGATGTGGGAAGACATGTCGGCGACCAGCGGCACAGTGCCGGTATCCGGCACCCAATGAAACTCGACGCCACCGATGGTTTCATTGGTGGTGATGTGCACATAGGCCGCGTCCGGATCGAGCTGCCACTGCGCCTGTTTCGGTGCGTGGCTGTAGTTGTCGGCCTCGGAACTCGCCGCGACATTCACCACGCAGTATTTTTTTGCGTCGGTGATGGCTTTTTTCGACCATTGCCCGGTATTGACGTAGTCGGCTTTGGTCTTGCCGCGCAGCAGGTTCATCGGCACCACCGCAAACTGCGCGGAGGCGCCGCCCTGCAGGAACAGCACCTTGTAATTCTTCGGGATGCTCATCAGTTCGCGCAGGTCGGCTTCGGCCTGTGCGTGAATTTCGATGAACTCCTTGCCGCGATGACTCATTTCCATGACCGACATGCCGCTGCCGTGCCAGTCGAGCATTTCCGCTGCCGCCCGCTGCAACACCGGTTCCGGCAACACCGCCGGTCCGGCACTGAAATTGAATACCCGTGCCATACGCTCGCTTATCCCAGAAAATGATTGATGCCGTGGCGAATTATTCTTCTTCGTCCCCGGTATCGACAATGGTTTCCATGCCGACCAGACGCTCGCCGTCATCGAGGTTGATCAGGCGCACGCCCTGCGTCGAACGACCCTGCACGCGCACTTCCGACACCCGCGTGCGGATCAGCACGCCGCCGCTGGCAATCAGCATGATCTCGTCTTCCTTGCTCACCAGTTGCGCACCGACCAGTTTGCCGTTGCGCTCACTGGCCTGGATCGCGATCATGCCCTGCGTGCCGCGACCGTGGCGTGTGTAATCCGCCACCGGCGTGCGCTTGCCATAGCCGTTCTCGGTCGCAGTCAACACCGACCGGGTTTCTTCGCCTGCCGTCAGCAACGATATAACCTTTTGTTTTGATTGAAGTTTCATGCCGCGCACGCCTGCCGCCGCACGCCCCATCACGCGCACCTCTTCTTCATTGAAGCGCACCGCCTTGCCGGCGTCCGAGAACAGCATGATGTCCTGCTTGCCGTCGGTCACCGCAACGCCGATCAGGTAATCGCCGTCGTCGAGGTTGACCGCAATGATGCCCTTGGCCATCGGCCGCGAAAACGCCGACAAAGCGGTCTTCTTCACGGTACCGGTGGACGTCGCCATGAACACAAAATGGTTATCGTCGAACTCCTTCACCGGCAGGATTGCGGTGATTTTTTCGTGCTCCATCAGCGGCACAAGGTTGACGATCGGCTTGCCGCGCGACGCACGGCTGCCCTGCGGCACGGCATAAACCTTGATCCAGTAGACACGACCGCGGTTCGAGAAGCAGAGAATGTAGTCGTGGGTGTTGGCGATGAACAGCTTTTCGACGAAATCATCGTCCTTGGTCGTCGTCGCCTGCTTGCCGCGACCGCCGCGTTTTTGCGCACGGTAATCCGCCACCGGCTGCGATTTCATGTAGCCGCCGTGGGACAGTGTCACCACCACATCCTCCGGCTGGATCAGGTCTTCAGTGCTCAGGTCCTGGGTGCTGGTGACAATTTCGCTGCGACGCTCGTCGGCATAAAGCTTTCTGACGTCGGTGAGTTCCTGCGCAATGATTTTCGTTACCCGTCCCGGCTTGTCGAGAATGTCGAGCAGGTCGGTGATCTTGTCCATCGTCTCGCGGTATTCAGCGACGATCTTGTCCTGCTCCAGCGCAGTCAGGCGCTGCAGGCGCAGCTCAAGGATCTGCTGGGCCTGCGCCTCGGACAGCCGGTAGCCTTTTTTCTGCAGGCCGAATTCGGCGGACAGTGCATCGGGCCGGTACGACGCGCCCTCTTCGGCACGTTCGAGCAATTCCTCGACCAGCTTGGAACGCCAGAACCGCGCCATCAGTTCGCGTTTGGCGTCCGCCGGAGTCGGCGCCGCCTTGATCAGTGCGATGACCTCGTCGACATTCGACAGCGCCACCGCCAGACCTTCCAGCAAGTGACCGCGCTCGCGCGCCTTGCGCAGTTCGAATACCGTGCGGCGGGTCACCACCTCGCGACGATGACGCAGGAAGGCTTCGAGGAACTGCTTCAGATTGAGCACGCGCGGCTGGCCATCGACCAGCGCCACCATGTTCATGCCAAAACTTTCCTGCATCTGCGTGTCTTTCCACAGATTGTTCAGGACAATTTCCGGCACCTCGCCGCGTTTCAGTTCAATGACAGCCCGCATGCCGGACTTGTCGGACTCGTCGCGGATGTCGGAGATGCCTTCGAGCCGCTTCTCGCGCACCAGCTCGCCGATTTTCATCAGCAGGTTGGCCTTGTTGACCTGGTACGGCAGTTCGTCGATGACGATGGATACGCGACCGCCCTTTTCAGCCTCCTCGAAATGGGTGCGCGCCCGCATGATCACGCGGCCGCGGCCGGTGCGGTAACCGTCGCGCACACCGGATACACCGTAGATGATGCCTGCGGTCGGAAAATCCGGTGCCGGCACGATCTCGATCAGCTCATCGATGGTGATTTCAGGGTTTTTCAGCAGTGCCTGGCAGGCATCCACCACTTCGCCAAGGTTGTGCGGCGGAATATTGGTGGCCATGCCCACGGCGATGCCCGAGGAACCGTTGATCAGCAGATTCGGCACCTTGGTCGGCAGCGTGACCGGCTCTTTTTCCTTGCCGTCGTAGTTGTCGACGAAATCGACGGTGTCCATGTCGATGTCGGCGAGCATGTCGGAGGTGATTTTCTCGAGCCGGCACTCGGTATAACGATAGGCCGCAGCGGAATCGCCATCGACCGAACCGAAGTTGCCCTGGCCGTCGACCAGCATGTAGCGCATCGAGAAATGCTGCGCCATGCGCACCAGCGCTTCGTACGTGGCACTGTCGCCGTGGGGATGGTATTTACCGAGCACGTCACCGACGACGCGGGCGCATTTCACGTAAGACCGGTTCCACACCGTGTTGGACTCGTGCATCGCGAACAGAATGCGGCGATGCACGGGCTTGAGGCCATCACGAACATCGGGCAGCGCGCGCCCGACGATCACGCTCATCGCGTAGTCCAGATAGGAGCGGCGCATCTCCTCTTCGAGGCTGATGTTCAGTGTTTCTTTGGCGAATTGATCCATGGATTCCAGAGGCTTGTTTTTATAATCGGCCGGGCACTTGGCGCGGTCGTGAAGACAACATTACAAAGCGCATTACAAAGCGCATTACAAAGCATGGAATTCTAACATGCTGCAATGCGGGTCACACCGTTTCGGCAACGCTCAGGCAGAGGTGCGAACGTCGCGGGCGACAACCGCGCATCGTCAACCAAAGCAGCAAATCAGCAGAGCTGAATCGCCGCTCTGTTTTTGACTGCAGCACTGCTGGAATAAGGCCACGGGCTGCCCCGCCGGCCAGCCCGTCGGGTAGCGCAGCCGGGGCCCTGCCCGGGCCGTTTCCGCCCAAAATCCGCCTGCCCCGGTGTTCCACAAAGTGAAATACCGCCCGGAGGGACTGATGTATTTGCACAACAGCTCTATGCTTTATTTTTAAAAAACATGCTACTATTCACGCCTAGGCTTACTCAGATATCGGGGATGTGGTATCAAGTAGGCCTCGGGGAGCACCAAATTTTCGACTTTTTTACCGGCTATCCGGCACGTCCCTACTTTCCGCAAAACAGGAGGATCAAAAACATGCGTTCAGCACTCAGGATTACCTTAGCAAGCGCCATCGTAGCAGCCGCGCTTGCCCCTGCCCTCGCTTCGGCGCAGGCCAAGGACGGCTATCTGACGGATACCGCTGGTGGTGTCGTCAAGGC